>Ga0268262_10003165_pt1 | contig 18104 bp, 20 predicted proteins | sample TergutNc150P3_FD_190354 | JGI IMG/M metagenome (GOLD analysis project Ga0268262, IMG submission 190354) | Nasutitermes corniger P3 segment gut microbial community from laboratory colony in Florida, USA - Nc150 P3 (SPAdes) (version 2) | ecosystem: Host-associated > Arthropoda: Insects >...
CGGCGTAGCGCAGGATGTCAAGCGTCTCCTTTAGTTCAGGATCATCGACGTTTAGCGCGTAGTCCTTCGTTGTTTCGCTGCCGCTTATGAAGTTCGCTTGCTCAAATATCGACAGCAGTTTGTCGAGTCTCGTGTTTAAACTCGGCTTTATTCTCTTTGTTTGGACAAAATACGCCGTGTGCGTCAGCTTCTCCACAAACGGATCGTGCGAGTTAAGCGATTCGCCTGTGCGCAGGTCTCGGCAAACCGGAAAATTGCCGAACGCTACGGAATCGACGGTGAGGTTGAAGCCCAATATGTATATTGAGATTATCGGTAAAGTCGAAGTAATGTACTCAGTGCCCAAATACTCTCTGAAGCGGGTGATGTCGGCAAGCTGCTTGGCTTTCTGCATCTCTATGAGTACCCGCTTCTCCTCGCTGTTTTCGTTCTTTATGGTCGCGGCGAAATCCATGCGGAAAAGGGTGAGCGCGCCGTTGTCCTTGTCGCGCTTTGTGCGCTCGATGACGGTGGGCGTTAGGGAAATCACCTTGCAATCGAGAATCGTCCCGATCAAAAACTTCGCCACGCGGTCATTTTCCAATAACCGCTTGAATATCACATCGTAGATAGGGTTGGCGATTATCATGCCTCTCGCTCTTCTTTGATTTAACCGCGAATAGACACCACGCATAAACTCAATAATTAATATAATATTTGCCAAGACGAATCGCCAAATAAAAAAATAATTCATAAATGGCCGCTTCAACCCGCCGCGACCGCCGCCGTGGTCGGTAAGAGTTTGCGCATTGGGTTGATCCTTTGGGTTAATCGTCGAGATTCGGTCTGCGGAAACCCGCTTAGATAAATATACATCATGCCGCGCCAAAAAGGGGCGGAGGCCGCCCGTTTGGGGCGGGCTGCCGGTCGGTCGGAGGTTGGCCGAGCCGGGCGCGGAAACCGCGTCGGAATCGGCGATTTTCGGGCCGAAAAACGCCGTCGCTATCGAAAACGCCCCTTGCCGCCCCGCCTTCATCCGAAAATCCGGCGGAATCGAATTTGCGGTTCCCGAATAAATTCATACTCCGGCCGCTCCGAATGTATTATATTTATAGACATTGAATAACGGAGGCGGTTAATTATGAAAAGCGTAAAGCATGCGCTGACGCCGGTCGTCGCGGCCGTACTCGCCCTCATCGGCTCCGGCTGCGGCAAGAACAACAAGCCCGCCGACATCGATAGCGGCAAAATCAGCGTTGTGACGACCATCTTTCCCGCCTGCGACTTCGCCCGCGCCGTCGCCGGCGGCAAGGCGGATATTGTAATGCTGCTCCCGCCCGCATCGGAATCGCACTCTTTCGAACCGCGCCCGCAGGACGTCATCAAAATCCAAAAGAGCGCCGTGTTCGTCTACGTCGGCGGCGAGTCCGACGCTTGGGTGAAAGACATCCTCAAGTCTATAGACAATCCCAAGATGAAAACAGTCGCCATGATGGAGTGCGCGGAAACCGTTGAGGAGGAGATTGTTGACGGCATGCAATCCGAAGAGAAAGAGGGAGAGAAAAAAGAGGGCGGCGAAGAGGAACCGGAGTACGACGAGCACGTTTGGACTTCGCCGCGCAACGCGAAATTAATTGTGCGGAAAATTTCAGAAACTCTTATCGAAGCCGACTCCTCAAACGCCGACGTTTACCGACAGAACACCGATGCGTATTTGTCGCAACTCGACACGCTTGACGCGAAGTTTAAGGGCGTGGTTGACGGCGCCGCCCGCAAAACAATCGTCTTCGGCGACCGCTTCCCGTTCCGCTACTTCGCGGACGCCTACGGCCTAAAATATTTCGCGGCGTTCCCAGGATGTGCCACAGAAACGGAAGCGAGCGCGAAAACGGTCAAATTCCTGATTGACAAGGTGAGAAAAGAGAAGATTCCCGTTGTTTTCCATATAGAGCTTTCCAATGAGAAGATGGCGAACACCATAAGCGAGGCGACCGGCGCGAAAGCGCGTCTATTCCACTCTTGCCACAACGTCACGAAAGCGGATTTTCAGGCGGGCAAGACTTACTTAGACTTTATGAACGCCAACGCGGACGCGCTGCGGGAGGCGTTGAAATAATCATGGCCCTTATCGCCTGTCATGACGCCGCGTTTGCATACGACGGTTCCGCCGCCGTCAGCGGACTCAATTTCTCCGTAAGCGGCGGGGACTACCTGTGCGTCGTTGGGGAAAACGGCTCCGGCAAGAGCACGCTCGTCAAGGGTCTGCTCGGTCTGTTGCCCCCCTGCGGCGGCAACGTCGCGACGGGCGACGGGCTTAAACGGAATGAGATAGGATATTTGCCGCAGCAGACCGCGATTCAGAAAGATTTCCCCGCCGGGGTATACGAGGTCGTGCTGTCGGGACGGCTCGCTTCGCGTGGAATTCTTCCTTTCTACTCTCGCGCCGACAAAGCGGCCGCCGACGAGAATATCCGCCGCTTGAATATAGAGTCTCTGCGCGACCGCTGTTACCGCGAGCTGTCGGGCGGACAGCAGCAGCGTACGCTTTTGGCGCGGGCCCTCTGCGCCACGAAAAAGCTGTTATTGCTTGACGAACCGGTGGCGGGTCTCGACCCCATTGCCGCGCAGGAGCTCTACCGCCTTATTGCGTCCGTCAACAAGGCGGGTCTGACGGTGATTATGGTCTCCCACGACATCGGCAGCGCGGTGACGTTCGCCAGCCATATCCTGCATTTGAACAGAACGCAGGTATTTTTCGGCGCGACGGAGGAGTATCTTAATTCAGCCGTCGGAAAATCTTTTGTAAGGGGCAAGCGCGATGACGATTGACACGCTTAAAGATATGTTCTCATACGCGTTCCTCGTCCGCGCCGTGATCGTGGGGCTTCTCGTTTCGCTTTGCGCCGCGCTCCTCGGCGTAAGCCTTGTGCTGAAGCGTTACTCAATGATAGGCGACGGCCTCTCCCACGTCGGTTTCGGAGCGTTGGCGATTGCTACCGCGATGCACACCGCGCCGCTTGCCGTGTCTATTCCCATAGTCGTATCGGCGGCGTTTCTGTTGTTACGCATAAGCGAAAACAGCAAAATCAAAGGCGACGCCGCCATTGCGCTTATATCCACAAGCTCGCTTGCCATAGGCGTATTGGTAGTGTCGCTCACAACGGGGATGAACACCGACGTCTGCAACTACATGTTCGGCAGTATTCTAGTAATGAGCCATAGCGACGTAACGCTCTCCATAATTCTCGCCGCCGTAGTGCTGACTATGTTTGTCCTATTTTACAACAAGATATTCGCCGTAACGTTTGACGAGAATTTCGCCAAAGCCACAGGCGTAAAGACCGGTCTGTACAATATGATGATTGCCTTTCTCACAGCCATTACCATTGTGTTGGGAATGAGAATGATGGGCGCGTTGCTTATCTCCAGCCTGATCATCTTCCCGGCGCTCACGTCAATGCGCCTATGCAAGAGATTTATAAGCGTAACGATATGCTCGGCGATAGTGTCGGTGATATGCTTTTTTACGGGAGTGACGATCTCATACGTAAAGGCTGCGCCGACCGGGGCGAGCGTGGTGATCGTAAACATAATAGCGTTCCTGCTGTTTTGGCTGGCAAGCGCCGCAAAGGCGAAAATTCTTAAAAGGAGGATTCAATGAGCGTAAGACTTATCGCTCTGACAACGTTATCCGCGATGTTTTTCGCGCTTGCCGGCTGTTCCAAAAACGGTTCGGAAAAATTATCGGCGCAAGAATCGGCGCTGCTGTCGGAGATAGAATCTGCGGCGGCTCAGTCTAAGCGGAAGCAGAAACCGCCTAAGGCGCAAGAATCCGCCGCGCAGTCAAAACCAGAACCGCCGTCAGCCGCCGCGAACAAAAAAACCGCTAAGGACAGAAGCGGCGCTGTAGTGGAAATCAAAGAAAAAATGTTCATCGCCCAAATAAACGACATCTATATGAACAAAGACGACTACCTCGGCAAAACGATAAAATACGAGGGAGTTTTCGACACGTCAACATGGAGAGGAAACGGCAAAATCTACCGCTTCGTATCCCGCTTAGGCCCCGGCTGCTGCCCCGGCGACGACACCGCCGTCGGCTTCGAGGTGTTCTGGGACGGGGACAACGGCGGCAAACCCTACCCCAAGAAAAACGATTGGGTGGAAGCCGCCGGCGTCCTCCAAGAATACGACGACGACGGTATCCCCAGTCTGCGCCTCGCCCTGACGTCGCTCACGGCGCTGGCCAAACGCGGGAAAGAGAGGGTGACGCAGTGAACGGTTCATCCATATTCATTCCGAAAGATGCGGCATTCCCATGTTGGTCATTTTCCAAGTAACCATAGGATGGTTGCGAATACGCTCTAATGTTTCGCCGCTATATAGCAATTCCGGCTGATACTTACCTCTTTGAAACGAAGTGAGAAAAACTTTTTCGCTGTCGGATAAAGTCATAAGTTCTGTCAAATATTCCCAGACACACTCCCTTGCCGTGTCAAGGTCAAACGGTTCTTGTTTGCGAAGCATGGGTTTTAGTTTCATCCGAATGTCGCGGTTTGTAATTGCGTCTATTTTGTCAAAATCCAAAAACTCCAGTGTGCTCTCGGTTTCTATGGCCGTATAAAATACGACGCATTTACGAAGTGTTTCCGCTTGTGTTCCATCAAAAATTTTTAAGTGTATCATGTTGTTTACATCATATAAATCCCTTACCGCCGACCGTGTCAACAGTGCGACTATTTTAGACGCAAATATCTCAATCGGATCAAGCGATAATACCGTTGTTGGCGCGAAAACGCCAAGCGTTTCAATGGGACGTTTTGTGAGTGGCATGACGTGGCATCTAAGCGAATAATTGACTTCTATTTTAAGATTATCGCGTCCGCCGGCTGAACTTATGTATCTGTAAACGTCCGAATCCAGCGCGTGATACTCTTTAGATTTGGTTGTAAGGCTGTATCCGTTCATATCCATATATCGCTTTATGGTATCGCGTATTGTTTCGCGCAAAGCAGTTGTCTTTTCCAAAGTCATGTTTTCCGCAAAGTCGAAATCAATGTCCACAGACAATCGCGGCATATTGAAGATAGTCAAATTAATAGCGGTACCGCCTTTAAGCGCCAAGTACCGCGACAAAACTGGGTCGCGCTCAAAAAACGAGAGTAACTCCGCCAATCGGCAAACTTTCTCAAAAGAATCCCGTATAAAACCAAGTTCGGAGGCTTGTTTGCCAATCGCAACGCGATTATAATTGTTCATAGCAATCGACCGCCTTTCCGTGTTATAGACATTAAGTCATCGGGAACGTATAATGCCCAATTTTTATTAAACGTATAAGACTTATCTCGTAAATTGTACTGTAAATACCGCTTGCTTTTTGCCGCCATGTTCTGGCAGGATACGAAAAATTCGTCGGGTAATTTTAGCGCGTCTTTGAAATGTTCCAATATATACCCCGCCTTTTGATACAGCACGGCCTTACCGTAACACCGCAAATACTCGGTTAGTTTCAGATGATTAAGAAAAGGGATCAAGTCTATGCAACGCAACAACTCTTCAAGACCGCCTACCGTATCAAAGTCATTTATCCCGTCTATGACAGTGCGCTCCAAGTCGGCAACGCGCACTCCGTCGGGTTTGGATTCAACCCCGTTTTCAAACGGAGACGACATCCGGCGATATGTCAGACCGTCAAACTCGAATTCACGGAAGCGCGACACGGAGGCCGCATATACCTCATAGTAGACTTGGTTGGCGATACCGTAATATTCAAACGCGGAGTGACAGGCAACATACGCGCGGGGGGCGGCATGAGACGCTATTACATAACGATTCGGCACGGGCTGCTTTGTTTCAAGGCTCATAGCAACGAATAGATTCCGCCGAACGCCGCTTACCAACCCCCTTTTTTTGTATAACTCTATCAGGGAATGGGCGGTTTCTCGGTTCCCGCCGGTCACGGCCTCCACGTCGCGCCGCGTGAAACAGCTCAAATCTACCAATTGTTCGTAGTATTTCATGACAGAGTCCCGCCCCTTTCCGCAGTTTTGTGATACGGGTACTATTTCAAATATAACACAAAGAGGGCAAAAAATCAACCTTTTTGTGATTTTTTTGAAACGATGTCTGAGAAGACGGCTCGGTTTAGAGGAAATCCGTCCCGCCGCCCGACCCATGATTTATATTTGGGAAACTATACATTTAATCCCGCAAAAACTCCCCGCAAGTCCTCCCGAATCCGTCCCGAATACCCCACGAATCCGACTGACGGCAGCCCGACGGCGGATGCGGAATCAAGATTGTAACTCCCATATATTGTGTAAATTATGCACACTAACACAATATATGGTGGATAAATTAAGTACACAGTACCTCTTGTTAAATCCAAATATGCGTTGAGCAAAGATTTTTTTGACAGCGATGTTGCCCATATTATATGTTTAGTGTAGTGTTTTTATACAGAATAACGCCATTATGATAACCATACAGAAAGGATATGTTATGAATTCAGGATTGAAACAGGCGATTTGGGCGACGACGGTGACAGTAATAGCGGCGGCATTCACGATGAACGCGTTCGCTCAGGATATGCAAACCGATGTTGATACGGCATATGTACCGTTTGTCGTAAATGTTGACGCCGCTATTACGGCAGAACCCATAGACGGCACTATCCTACCCACCTATCCGCAAGTATCGGCAACGGCTAATGAAAAAGCCATCCTGCGCATCCCGCTTTCACGAACAAATAGTGTGCGGAACGGAGCGCAAAGACAGACAACCGTTCCGACAATCATCAGCAATCGCAACGGAAAGGTTGCCGTCAACTTATCCGCGCAATCATACAAGAATGCGGAAGTCTCGCTATACACTGTAAACGGAAAGCGAATCTTGCGTCAAAAAGTATCCGTATCAAGCGTAACAAACAACATATCGCACCAGAATGTCGCGATTGGGGTATATCTGTTATCGGTAAGAGGGACTGACGGGACTGCCATCACGTCCCGTATAACGCACAATGGCGGAGGATTGGATATCAACGTGGTCTTTGGGGGCGAAAACAAAATATCCGACCCAAATGGGTACTTGACGAAAAAAGCTGATGTCGTGGATTGGAGGATAATCATTACGGCGGTACCGACAAGATACATTGATTCTGTGTACACCTTTCGCCCTACAGCAGGGACAAATAATCCGCAACAAGATATAATACTACGCGAGGTACCTTTAGGAACGTACTTGGTTAGGATTTCAAGCATTGGCACTGGCGCGACGAGTAGCAACTATTGCTTGCCTGGCACGAGGGTCAACATAGCGGCAGGAACTGCACCTACTGGACAGCGGTTCAGAAATTGGATGGTCGAAAGCGGCGGCATAATATTTGCTGACGCGAATAGCGCGGCGACATCGTTTATCATGCCCGAAAATACGGTAGCGGTAACAGCGAACTTTGAGGCGATACCCGTAAACGCGGTCAGAATTATAAGCGAGGCCGCAGACGCGGTAGGTGCTGGGAGTTATGCGGCGGGAACGACAGTTAATATAACGGCGGGGACGACACCTATTGGGCGGAGATTCAAGATGTGGGCAACTGAAAGCGAAGGGGTAGTTTTTGCCAATGCGAATAATGCGGCGACATCGTTTGTCATGCCGGAAAACGCGGTGGAGGTTACGGCGGGGTTTGAAGCTAATACATTTAAAGTTATTGTTTCAAGCGTTGGGACGGGGGCTACGGGTGGAGGGGATTATTTGCCAGGGGCTACGGTTAGTATATCGGCGGGAACAATACCGGCCAGTTATCAGTTTAAAAATTGGACATCTTCAAATAGTGATGTAATATTTGCCAATGCAAACGATGATACAACAACGTTTATCATGCCAGGAGCGACAGTGACAGTAACAGCTAACGTTGATGGTTACAAAACAGTAACTATAAGTAGTAAGATATGGATGGCAGAATCTAAACATAAAGATAGGTAACTCTAATGGTGCTACAAGAATGATACATCGTATTGCAAAAAATACGGTAGGTTGTATGATTGGAATACAGCGAGGATAGCTTGTCCGTCTGGATGGCATTTACCTACCCGTCGAGAGTGGGGGGATTTAGCTATTGCCGCTGGAGGTACTGGAACATATGGTGATAGCGGTAAGGCAGGTAAGATCTTGAAAGCGAAGAACGGTTGGAGGGATAATGGTGGTGGTACAGATAACCTTGATTTTTCTGCTCTGCCAAGTGGTACGCGCATCGCTGCTGGAGGTAGTTTCCTTAGTATTGGTGAGGCTGGCGGTTGGTGGACAGCCACTGAGTATAGTAGCAACAGCGCGTACACACGAAGCATGAATTACTACTACGACAATGTGGATGAGAGGTACACAGAAAAGGGTTCTGGAGATGCGGTTCGTTGCATCCAAGATGCGCGCTAGTAAGGTGCGTAATAGATACTTTGTTGAGATTCCAAGTCGGGCAAAGTTTAGCGAACAGCCCGTACCCAGCCTTGAATCAGAAGCCGTGAGGCCAAGATTAAGCGTAGGCATGGGAGAGCGCAAGAGCCGCAATGCGTACTTGTAATCGCGAGAGTGCGCAGGTTCCGTCGGGGTCTAAGAGTGTACAGCCGTGAAACATGAGTGAAAGGCGAATGAGGTGACAATCTGAAAAAAGGCTGAAACCGAATGTTGATTTGAAGAGCCGTGTGCATAAATAGCACAAGCAGTGATAGTATAATGTCAAAAATAATAAAGGACACAAACAATGATTACTTGGATAATCAACAACTTGACAACCACCATATTCAGCTCCCTGATAATAATAATGCTTATTTGGGGCTGTTACCGTATCCGTAAAACCGGAAGCGGAAACCCGTTTATGAGTTTAGTGACAAATCTTGGAATGCTCGGAACTTTTTGGGGAATATATATAGGTTTGCGGAATTTTGATGTAAAAAATATAGACGACAGTATTCCAGAATTACTTGAAGGAATGAAGTTAGCATTTATCACTTCTATTTTTGGGATAGGTGCTTACATTATTTTAAAATGTGTTCCATCCACCAAAGACACCCTTCCCAAAGGTGAATTCGAAGCCGAAACAATGATTAATCTATTAAAAATCATAGCAGACAATGGCGCAAAAAATCGTGATTTGATTAAGAACGTAGAAAAGTCAATATCAGGCGACGGCGAGACCACATTGCTTACGCAAATTCAAAAATTGCGGACAACAACAAGCGACAATTTGAATGAACTTAATAAATCGTTCAAAGAATTTGCTGAGAAGCAAGCGGATAATAATTCCAAAGCACTTATAGAGGCGCTTGAAGCTGTTATGCGTGATTTTAATGCAAAGATTAACGAGCAATTCGGCGACAATTTCAAGCGGCTTAATGAGGCGGTCGGTAGAATGTTGGAGTGGCAGGATAAATACAAAGAACAAGTAGAAAAGATGACTGAGCAGTTTGAACTTGCATTGAAAGGGATAACGGAAGCAAAGAATGTTGTTGTAAACTTGTCGAAAGATGCGTCAATTTATCAAGAAACGTCAATTAAGTTAGAAAAAATTCTTGAGAATCTGAACACTAATTTGGCGGGAATTGATGAAATGGCTAAAAACGCGAAAAACGCATTTCCGACAATCCAACGTAATCTTGAAACCCTTACAAACGAATTTTCAAAATCCGTTTATCAGGCGATTGACAACATCAAAAATACTATTGAAAGTTCGAGTAAAGCAAATAACAGTATGCTCGATGCGCAAATGACTGGAATAAATAAACAAATTCAAATTTTGACACAATCGCACAATGACCTTGAAAAACAACTGGCGCAGTTAGTAGGTCGTGTAAGCCAAGACATTCAGCAATTGAGTGAAAGAAATGCAAAAACAATTACAGAACACTTTTCAACTTTTGACAAACAACTCCAAGATGAATTAAACAATGTTATGACACAACTAGGGAAAGGTTTGGTTTCAATATCGAACAAATTTGTACAGGATTACGGAATAATAATTAAAACAATAGAAGAGTTACAGACTAAATTGAAAGATATGAGGTAATTAATGAGTATTTTCCGTGTAAAGTCTGGCGATGATAACGAATGGGGGCCAATTGCTGACCTAATGTCTGGGCTTATGATAGTATTTTTGTTTATTTCCGTTACATATATGTTGAATGTTAATCGCGAAAAAGACAGGATTCAAGAAATAGCAGTAACTTATAACAAATTACAGACGCGGCTATACGATGATTTAAACAGTGCGTTTAAAGACGATTTAGAGAAATGGGGAGCGGTTATTGACGAACAAACGCTATCTGTCCGTTTTGAGGCTCCTGAAATATTATTTGGCACTGGAAGTTCGGAGATAAAGCCACGTTTTCAGGATATTCTTAATGATTTCTTTCCGAGATATATTGAAATATTATACGGAGAAAAATATAGAAATGATATTGAGGAAATACGGATTGAAGGGCACACCTCGTCGGAATGGCTGAAAAAGACAACGGAAATCCAAGCCTATTTTAACAATATGGAGTTGTCACAAAATAGAACAAGGGCGGTTTTAGAGTATGTTTTATCTAATACAAATATGAGCAACGACAAAAAAGATTGGGTAAAGAAGACTACAACAGCAAATGGTTTGTCTTCAAGTAAACTAATTTTTGAAGATGAAACAGAAAACAAAGAACGTTCTCGTAGAGTAGAATTTAGGGTACGGACGAATGCGGAAACGCAAATTGTAAAAATTTTAAATGCGGGGAAATAAATGAAACTAGACATACAAGACATCGTAGGTGGTATAACCGCCGTAAGACAGAAAATTGGGGCGGATTTAGTTGAATGGTCGCCATATTTTAATTGGGGTGCTGTGTTTGTGGAAAAATTAAATAATATTGGCGAAATTGAAGATATTGATTTATGCGATATCGATATCTGTATTGACGAAACTCTTCAATTTGTTGGGAAAAAGGTACTCGTTTATATTAGAGATCGCAAAATCCATCCTAATTATGGGCTTCAGTTACCGAAATTTCATATCGCAAATTGTAAAACATTACAACAGGCAATAAGCGATAACAACTATGATAAATATGTTGCTTCTACAAAAATGGATGATCAATTCACGATAAGAGGAATATACCAATCTGGTAAAACAACGGATTCTGTAAAGAAATTAATGGTTTGTAAAAACTGTCTTGAACAGCTGAATTATAAAAACTATGCTAATGATTATCGGCTAAGAAATGTGATATATACCGAATTTTCGATAAAAGAATTTTTTGAACAATATAGAACAACAGATATCATTCAACCTAAATACAATGTCAATACTGCTCCTACAAATAATTATCCAGAATATTGGCGTACCATTTCGCGTCAAAGAAAACGGGTAAAAAATTTTACTTGTGAAAGTTGTCATATAAATTTAACAATAACTCCAAATTTTTTACAAGTTCATCACAAAAACAAAATAAAGTATGACAATCGTCCAGAAAACCTAGAAGTATTGTGTATTGACTGTCACTCCAAACAAGGAGCGGATCATGCGCAAATCAAAAATAAACCCGAATACATAGAATTTATGAAAAGCTATAGACGGCGCAGTTCCCAACATATATAATTTTAGATATTTGTAACGTTGTTTGAGTAAACATCAATTATGTTATATTATAAATTGTAGAGGAAAGACCGAAGTGAACGGTGCTAAAAACAAGGGCGCGCCCCTACGTGGAGCGGATCAATTTGTGTAGACCCTGAATTTTTAAAGAAAAGTATTGCTTTTTTACCGAAATAATGTTATATTATTAATATAGTGCCGTGGGTGAGATTAATTGATAGTTGCTATGTTCTAATTTATACAAAATAATTTCTAAAATCGGAGAAGCTTATATGCAAACGCAAGTAGAGTTTAATTCCTATGTAAAAAACGGAACGATTGCTATCCCTGAAAATTTAATTTCCGCTATCCCTAGCGCGGTTTATGTAATAGTAAAGCCAATATATGAACCCAAAACCGCAAAAGGGCAACCTATATGGCTTAGTGGAAATTCTAAAATAGATAATCCGGCTCACATTGGCGAAAAATTCAGAAAAATTCCGAGAGATGAGCTTTATGAGAGATAAACTCTTTATTGACTCGAATATTTTTGTTTATGCATATATTAATGATGATATGCATAAACATGTGTTGTCGCGCAATTTGCTAAAGGATAATGTTTTGGTAAATGAAATTGTATTGAGCGTTCAAATTCTCAATGAATTTTATTCTGTTATGGCAAAATACGAGTATTCGCACGATGAGATTAAGTCTTGTTTGGGTGAAATAATTGAACAGGCGGAAATAGCGCCTCTAAGATTAGATACATTTAAATTTTGTTTGTTTATTAAAGAAAAATACGGCTATTCTTGGTGGGATTCTTTAGTTTTGGCTTCCGCTTTGGAGAATAATTGCAAAATAGTTTATAGTGAAGATATGCAACACGGACAGATGATTGAAGCTTCTCTTAAAATCGTAAATCCGTTTTTACAGTAATTTTATCGGTAGATTGCCGAAGATATAGGTTGTGTCCCAGTTCAATCTGTCAAATAGTCGAATCCCTACCGTACAGAAATCTTCCTAGATCACCGTTCTTTGCATAGGTGTTATTCTGTCATCACTTTTGCATGTTGCGCACCGTTTTCAAAAAGCCAAACGTGCGAATTACCGCGAGTTGTGTGCGCGAAGGTGTTTGCATAATGGGAATGTTGAAGATTATTAAAAATATCGTTATTATGAAAAAATCCTATTGACTTATTGCGATAGATGTACTATATTCATTGGATAGGCCTAGGTATCTTTAGGGTAGCGGATACGGTATCTAACTCCATATCGGGGAGGCTTGCGCTTTTTTCGGATGGGAGGTTGTTATGGGTAGAATGTTTGCGGTTGCGATGCTGGCGGTTGTTTGGCTGTGGGCTGTTTGCTTTGGGGAAAGCAATCCTTGCGTTGGCCCGCTCTGGTCACCATCTTGTTACGATGAAAAACATAATCCGTATAATGGTCTGCAACCAACGGATTTAGCTAAAGATTACCTTGAATCGCGCTTGCGAGACCAAAAACGCTTAAATCATAAAGAAGAGTTGTCAAAATTGTTAGCTTATGATTATAGTTCGATTTGGTTAACCGAGAGTAAACCTAAATCGGATAATAGATATACAACAAAGGATCGTCCGCAAGACGGTGTTATAGGGCTTAACTATCAACATATAGAGATGTATATAGGTAAAGTAACCAAAAGCAATTATAACGCGGATACTTATTTGGTAACCGGAAAATCAAAGGTAAATAAAAACATTTGTAATTTTTCCGGAGAAATCAGGCTTATAAAGTTGTTTTATAAGAATTGTAACGAAGATTTTGAAGAGTATGAGACTGCTGAGCTTCCGAAACGCGCTAAGTCTACAAAATGCGCCGTTTTGTTTGCCGAGTACGTATTTTATGAAGACAGCGCGCAAAATCATACGGGTGTGTTTAAAGGAATAATGGTATGTGACGTTTATACGGATAAAACAAAAATGTTATTGAATGAAGAAGCGTTAGGGTACCCGCACGGTTATTTGAACAGAACGTTTGTTGGAACATGGACTGATTATAAAATCCAAAAACCAAAGCACTGTATTTGGAGCGATGGCGTACCTCCTTATTCAGGCCACATGCGATCCGGCGATGGAGATTTTGTATTTTGCCCTGAATATCTGAAATATGGATGGCAAACGTGTGACGACGGCAAATGGTGGCTGAAAAAATAAAGCCTCTGCCGCCGCCGATATCGCCTATAAAGAAAAATTTGCGTTATTCACGGGCATAAAGTAATTTATACAAGCGCAGTCTGGTCGGCGGCGGCCGGCTTTTGATCGGATCGGGGCAACAGGGCGGGCGGCGGCCCGTTCTCATCGGGATTGGAGAGCGTTTGTGAAAGGGAAGAGCGGGCTTTTGGTGATAGGCGTATTTTGCGCGGCGCTGTCGGCCGGATCGTCGGTAGCGGTAGCCGCAGGTAAAGCGGTAGCGGCGGAGGTCAAGGCCGTCGGTCAGGCTGCCGTTGATACGGCGGCGGTCGTTAAGGCCCCGAGCGTTGATTCTGCGGCGGCTGTCGATACCGCCGCGCCGAAGGCCGCCGCCGTAGACAGCGCGGCCGTCAAGGCGGTTGCGAAACCCGCCGCGTCCAAACCCGCCGCGCCGAGCCGGCCAAAGGTTTATCCTATCGCCGTTCCAGAGATAGAGATGGTGCCCGTCAAAGGCGGCAAGTTCAGGATGGGCTGTCAGAACGAGCAGGACAATTGCGTGAACGACGAGAGGCCGAGGCACGAGGTGCAGCTCAGGGATTACCAAATAGGTAAGTATCCGGTGACGCAGAAGCAGTGGCGGTCGGTGATGGGCGTGAATCCGTCGTTTATGGACGGGGATAATCTGCCTGTCGAGCAGGTCAGCTGGGACGACGTTCAAGAGTTCATAAAGAGGCTTAACGCTATGACGGGCAAGAAGTACCGTTTGCCCACGGAGGCGGAGTGGGAGTACGCCGCGCGCGGCGGGGCGAAGGGCAAGGGGCAGAAGTTTTCAGGCCATGATTATTTGTACGACGTTGCGTGGTACGCCTACAACAGCTTCGGCGCGACGCAGCCGGTGGGCACGAGGGAGCCCAACGAAATCGGCGTGTACGATATGCTCGGCAACGTCTGGGAGTGGGTGGGCGATTGGTACGACAGGTACTATTACAGGGACGCCCCCCTGAAGAACCCCGGCGGCCCCAGGTACGGGAACGAGCGTGTGACGCGCGGGTGCAGTTTCAATTCGGAAGAGGGCGTTTGCCGCCTGTCGTTGCGCAATTACGGCAAGCCGGGCGGCCGTACGATATACTTGGGGTTCAGGCTGGCGCATCCGTGATGACAATCACGGCGTTATGAGAAGATGTGTGCATTAACTAACATAAGGAGCTATACGATGCGCGGATTTAGACTTGGAGTATGCGTTAGTGTGATGTCGGCGTTGTCGTTGACGGCGATGTTTTCCGATTGCGGCAAGAAGCCGGGTCAGGACGCCGCGCCGCCCGCCGCCGTCGTCAATGCGGTAACATACGATACGTTCGCCGACGGCAGAGACGGGAAGAAGTACAAGGCTGTGAAGATAGGCGGTCGGACGTGGATGGCGGAAGACCTGAATTATCAGGCGGATAATTCGTGGGCGACGGAAATGTGCGAGCCTAACGGAGACGGCGGCGAAACGTGTTCTCAAATAAGCAGGCTGTACGATTGGGCGGCGGCGAAAACGGCCTGTCCCGCCGGATGGAGGCTGCCGGATACGGCGGATTGGGGAGAATTGGTAAGGGTTACGGACGGGGACGAGATTGCGGGCAAGAAGTTGAAATCAAAGAGCGGGTGGAATAACGACAATGACGGCAAAAGCGGCGGCGGAACGGACGATTACGGTTTTTCGGCTCTGCCCGGCGGTTACCGCCACTTCACCGACGGCGATATACGCAGCGTCGGCTACAACGGCATGTGGTGGACGGCTACGGAGAGCGGGAGCGGCGACGCCTACGGCATAAGCATGGGCAACAACGACGGTTACGTGAGCGGGCCCGACAACTTCAACAAGGACAGCGGTTTTTCCGTCCGTTGCGTTAGGGATGAATGATTGTTCAAAGCCGCCGCCGCAAACACAAGCGGCGGGAACGGATCGCGAGACTGCGACCGGTACAACTATGAGACGTACTGCGTCGCCCCCGAAATTTCAAAATGGTCAGCGGTATCACGATTTACGGTAGCATCGGGATAATGCCGCACGAGACGCACACAGCCGGAACAGCAGCCGATTAGACGATCCCCCTCATGACCGGCCTGACCGCCCCCGAAGACTTCGGCTTTCGGAGGGGGGCTTTGGCCGCGAACACACGCGACACGCAACGACCACGGAGAACGGCGGGGACGCGGGATTAGAAGGTGTAGTCGTAACGCGCATAGACCTTGTAGTCGCCGGAGGATGTGGGGAGGATGGTGAGTTTTAGGCCGTCGTAGGGTTTGAAGTTAGCGGCGGTGGCGGATTTGGGTTTGGGTTTGTGGTAGGTGGTGGAACGGATAATGTTGAAGATTCCTGCGCCGAAAAAGGCGCCTATATACGTGGCATCATCAATGCCCCAATCACCACTCTCTATGTATAGAGCAAATGCACAAATGATATTCGCTCCCAATAGAATACTCCCGCCGACATAATCTTTCATTATGAGAAATGACCCCAAACCGCCTGGCAACACGTTTAATCCAAATGTCCCCCATCTTTGTCCTTCCGTAAAATCTTCATACTGATTTCCTGATTGATTATTCGGTTGATTATCATTGTAAGTATTTCCCGTTCTTGCGTTATTTTCCAGTCCCGCTACTTGTTGCGTCTGCCCCCCCGCGAATTCCCTAAACATATTCCCGCAAGCCTCCGTAGCCATCTCCAAAAGTTCCGCCTTATTCTCCGCCCGCACCGGTTCTGACGATATGACCAGCGTCCCGTTATCGGTTTCATACAACTCCACCAGCAGCGTGAGTTTCGTCCCGAACTTGCTGATAATTCCCCGCACTATATAATCCGCCCCAATCCTACTCCCAAGCGTGATGACGCAGTTTTCGTCGGCGCATTCTTCCAAAACCGCGCCGCCCATAGATTGGACGGTCTCCGACGTCATGACGCTGTATCTATCCTGCGGCAGGTTTTTGGCGGCCTGTCTGCGGAGTTCGGCGGTAACCTGCCTGACCTCGGCCGGATTGATGTCGGCGGACGCGCCGGAAGCGGCGTCCACATCCGTCTCCACGACCGCCACGTACTTCGCCGCCGCCGCCGTCCCCGCAAGGAGCGCCAAGAGTGCCATAGCCCTAATCACAGTAGTTACCCTCATGAAATACCCTTTCAAGGTTAATTCGTATCGTATCGGGCGGGTTCCGCGCCCTGATTCCATACCTAAATATAGTAACCGCCCGCCCGAAACCACACCTTTTTTGTTAAAATATCAATCCCCCGCGCGACCGTCCAAACCGCCTCCACCCAACATTTTCCGGCAACCTCGCCGCCCATAATATATATTATTTGGTAGGAGGCGATCAAAATGACCATATTTCAGCATAGGGACGAAAAAGTATATTTTGACACTTGTACTATCAGCCGCTTGTTCGACGCTATAAAGCCTCCCAACGCGGCGGCGGAGGCCGAAAAGATTCAGGAGATTATCGACAACCGTATATTAGGCGGCTACACTATTATCGGCAGTATGGTTGTAACTTCCGAAATAGAAGATACAAACGACTACGAAAAACGGGAAGCGATTGAAACGCTTTATTCTGAAATCGTTGCAGACGAGGTGGAACTTTCCTTGCAAAGCATAGCGAGGGCGGATATATTGTATTCAAAGGGGCTTGGTGTTATGGACAGTTACCACCTTGCCGCGGCAGAGGCGGCAGGGGTGGATTATTTATTGACTACGGACGTTGATTTTGTAGAAAAATGCGCGAAACAGAATTTTTCGGCGGTAAAAGTAATAAATCCTTTGGACTTTTAAGGAGGCAATTATGGGCATGGCGCAAGCAACGACCGACCCGGTAACGCGTGAGGGTTTTGTCCGACGCGGTGATTTTACAAAGGAGCGGCACGAGAAGCCGGAGCGCACGATGGCGGAAGTCGCCGCAGATATTTTGCGTTTGCAAGCCGAACATCCGGAGCGGCTGACTATCAAGCCGATTAGATAGCTAAAATACGAGTTCGCCGATAGCGTGGGTAAAGGCTGTGGGAAAGGCGCTCCGCTCCCCCGACAGGAGATCCGTCCGTCCCGGAATTCCGTCGGTCTCGCCAAAATCAAAATAATTTAAAAAAATCCCACCTATCCGTTCCCAAAAATTATTTTATACTATGGGCGGGGGTCAAGGACGGTTTGAGCCCCGGTTCAGGGAAGTGGGCGGTTCTCGGAGGCCGCGGGGCGATCCTGCGGCTGGGGTGCGGAGCGTCCGGGCAAATAATAATCAACACATTAAAAAAGGCGGGAGCAGTCAATGTCAAAGTATGTCGTAGCGTTCATTACGCAGGGAAAGAGGGTGTCGCTTCGTCACGCCATTGTGGA
>Ga0268262_10003166_pt1 | contig 18104 bp, 10 predicted proteins | sample TergutNc150P3_FD_190354 | JGI IMG/M metagenome (GOLD analysis project Ga0268262, IMG submission 190354) | Nasutitermes corniger P3 segment gut microbial community from laboratory colony in Florida, USA - Nc150 P3 (SPAdes) (version 2) | ecosystem: Host-associated > Arthropoda: Insects >...
CGGCGGCGGAACGACTCCCGGTGGAGGGGCTACTCCCGGTAGTGGGTCGCCAGCATCCCCTGTTGGTATCAACACAGCCGCCATAGTTGTTACCGCTCCGGTTAAAGGCGCAGCGCCAAGTACAAATGCAACCGTAGAAGATAATGGTAATTTTACCATTGGTTCGGTATCGTGGTCACCAGCCGATAATCCGTTCAAAAGCAATGAAGTATACTCCGTTTCGGTTGCACTGACGGCAAAGAGCGGTTACACTTTTACCGGATTGACTTCCGCGAGTATCAACGGGCAAAACGCGGAAGTATCAAACAACGCAGGATCGACAGTTAAATTGTCCCACACATTTCCGGCAACAGATACAAAAACGGTTACCGCCATTAAAATTAAATCACAGCCGACAAAACTGACCTACACGCACGGCGATACTCTTGATTTAACAGGGCTTGCGGTAACGCTGACCCACGATGATAATACAACAGAAGATGTTGCCGCCGCAAATTTTGGCGCAAAAAACGTAACCGCGAATCCTTCGGCTGGTAATAGTTTGGTTTATTTAACGCACAACGGACAGCCTGTTAAGATAATATATGGCAGTTTGACGTGTAATACTAACAATTTGACTGTTAATCCTATAGCCGTTACCTTTAACAGCGTAACCGCGAATGGCTCAGCTTTACAAACAACAACTGAGTTAATATTGACCTTTAGTCAAGCGATCACTAATCTTTCCGCTAACGACATTACTATTAGCGGAATATCAGGCGTAACAAAAGGAGACTTAAGATACAATGGTTCAGGACTAGACTATAGTCTGGATATCTACGGCTTTACCGCAGGCGGAACATTGACTGTAACGGTTGCAAAACCGGGCTTTAGTATAAACGGTACGCCAAAGACAGTGGATATATATTACAAACTGGTTATTGAAATGGTACAAATCCCCGGCGGCAGTTTCGATATGGGGAGTAATAACGGCAACAGTAATGAAAGACCTGTACATACGGTAACGCTGAGCAGTTTTTACATGGGCAAGTATGAGGTAACACAGGAACAATGGGCAGCGGTAATGGGGAGCAATCCTAGTTACTTTAATGGTTCACCTGCGTCCGGTGAAATTCAATGGAAACGACCTGTAGAGTGGGTAAGCTGGTATGATGCGCTGGTATTCTGCAATAAACTGAGCATTAAGGAAGGATTAAATCCTGCGTACAGCATAAGCGGAAGTACCGATCCTGCGTCATGGGGAGCAGTACCGACAAGCTACAGTGATCCGAAAATAACAACATGGGATGCAGTAACAATTGTTGCCGGTTCTACCGGTTACCGTTTGCCGACTGAAGCGCAATGGGAGTATGCCGCCAGAGGAGGAAATGGTTCACCTGGGAATTACGAATATTCAGGGAGCAACACTATAGGCGATGTGGCATGGTATTTAGGTAACAGTGGTTGTGAGACACATGAAGTAGGGAAGAAGGCTCCCAACGGTTTGGGGTTGTATGACATGAGCGGGAATGTATATGAGTGGTGCTGGGACTGTTATGAAAGTTACTCAAGCGGAGCGCAGACCGATCCCACTGGAGGAGCGGTTCCCTGGCGGTCTTACCGGGTGTTCCGCGGCGGGAGCTGGGGCGGCGACGGTCAGGGCTTGCGTTCTGCGTTTCGGGAATACTACTACCCGTACGAATGTTTCTACACCGTCGGCTTCCGGCTGGTGCGTAGTAATTGAGTTATGTGCTAAAAAATCTTTGATTTTTTAGTACGGGCGAGAAAAGGGTGAAACAGCCAATACCATTTCCTCTGGTTTTGGTGAAGGTAATAAAAGAGGAAAAAGGAAGGGTATTTATGGAATGTACAGAAAAAAAACCAGATATTCTGAAATCGAAATCATTAAAATCATTAATAAAAGGTTCATTAGTGATTTTAGGTTTATTTATTGTTTTGTATTTTGGTATTGATATACTTGTATTACTTTTTAGTAAAAAATTTGAATATAAGTTAGATATATTGATTATCATTCTTGCAAGTCCAATAGTAGTTTTTTTAATCGCTCTTTTTTGTTTTTTTCTCTTTGTTAATAAGATGTCTTATTGGTTCACAGGTGATAAAAATGATGATACTATTTTTAATGCGAATAATACAAAACTAATAGTTAATGTGTGTAATATGATAGCAGAAGTAATAAAATCAAAACAAATAAAGGATAAAGGTATATTACAAAATTTAATAAAAGAAATGCTTGGAAAATATCTTAATATTGATTTAAAAAGTATAGAAAATAATGAGGAGAGCAAAAAGCAAAATATTACGGATTAGTTGTACTAAAGTTTATGTAGGAAGTATGCCATGAGGCGGCAAATTGATTTTAAGCGGTAAGAAGGAGTGTAGTTTTCAGGATTGAGCGTGTTACGTTATCATTTCTGAAAAAAAGCGCCAATAGCGGCGCAAAATTGCTAAAACTGTTTTTCCATGTTTTGGTGAAAAAAAAAGAGGAAATAAGGAAGGGTTATTGTTTATGAAAATACCTGTTATTTTAAATCCAAAATCAGTAAAAGGATTTATAAAAGGTTCGTTAGTGCTTATAGGTTTATTTGCTGTTTTGTATTGTGGAATTGCTATGTTTGTATTAAATTTTGGTGACAAACTTGAAACTAATAAAAATATTGTTACCAATGAAAATATTGAACCTAGTAAAACTATAAAAATTGATAAAAAAATAGAAATTAGTAAAAAAATTGATTGTAAGGTCTTTGCATTGGTTTTAATTCTTTCAATTCTCCCTTTAATGATTTTCATTTTTGTTTTTTTTAGATTTTCTTATTTGGTGAAATCTTATTATAAAAAATTATATGGCTCTGAAGATGGTGAAGGGGCTTTGTATAAAATAAAAACACTTGAAAATCAGGAACAAAAAAGACAAGAAAATGAAAAGCAAGAACAAAAAATGCAAGAAATAAAAGCGACAATCAATGCCTGTAATATGGTGGCAAATAGTATAAAACCTGAGCATGGGAAACAAGAAGAGACATTTCAAAAGTTAATAAAAGAAATGCTCGAGCGGTTATCAGAAATATGTAAAGAATAGAAATAGAGTAGTTAGGGAATAGAAATAATATATTTAGTCTGCCGTTAGGCAGATAAAAAATTAACCTTATGGAGATTTATTTGTGAAAGAACCACCGGATACTCTTAATTCAAAAATAAAAAAACTTAGAATTGAGCTTCCGCATTATACTTTCAGTCATTCATCGTCCGGTGACTCGCCCCATGATTTTATTGGGAGAGGACGAACAAAGGAAAGATTAAAAAAAGTAATAGAAGATTCTCCCGATGAACCAGGTGTTTATTTAATCGCCGGAAATAGGGGAGTAGGAAAAACAAGTTTAGTAAGCGAAATAATTAAAGAAACTTCTTTGAGGACTAAAACCGGTTTTATTGAAAATTTTAAATATTTACTTATCCTTTTATTTTTTGTTGCCGGTATTCAATTTTGTTTGGAACAAGAATTCGTATTTTCTTTTTTAAAATCTATTAAATTTTGGTATGCAATTTCCGCATTATTTTTCATAATACTATGTTTTTTTAACAGTTATAGACTTGAAATTCCTAAACAAAATATAGGTTTACAGATATTAGACAGCATTACATCTGCTTTTAGAGAATTGAGTTATTTGGTGAATTCGCGTAATCCATACGGAAAAACGCAATATATATTAAAAATAATTTTGGTCGTTTGCTATACGCAAATTATTTCTAAAATACAGCTTTGTGATTCTTTACCATTTAATAAATATGTTAAAGATAGTCAAATTACTCCAACAAAAGCGTTTGTTTTTTACTTATTTTTTATATTTGCAGTTAAGTTTTGGCAATTTATAAGAGGCAGGTTACGCAGGTATTATATAAGATATAAAAAAGACAAACCATCTAAAAATAGTATTTATGAAATTGAGAATAAAGGCTGGATATGGATAATAAATATAGTATTCAAATTATCATCAATAATGTTATTGTTTCTGCCATCGTGTAATGGTATTTTAAATTATTTTACTTTAGACAAGTTATTATTAATAATGCTTGTTCCTTTTTATATCGTATTTATTCTTGTTTGCTTTTGGTGCTGTATATATTTAGAAAAAGATATGCTATTTAAAATAAAATGTATTGTTAGAATATTATTTTATGACTTTATTATAAATCCAATTAGAAACTACTTAAAAAATCATAGCCGCTTGTATTTACGTATAAACTTCGGACACAACTTAAAAGAAAAGGATATTTTACGGTTAATCGCTCGTACGCTAAATACAGAATACAATAGATATCGTAATTCGTTTTTACGAATGTTCCCTTGGAGAGCGACAGCATTTGGGCTTCTTTTACTTTTTGCTTGTTTGTTTAGTCCTGTTGTGGAAAATCAAGAATTTTATAAATCATTAATAAAAGAAGAAGAATTGTATAAAGTAAGTTCTCAGGTACTTTTAGATGATACTATTCACATAAACGATTCTATTTATTTAGTAAAATTAAGAAATCCTACTTATTTTGTGATAACAAAAGATTCTAAACATTTTATGAAAAATAAGGGGTCTAAATATTTAGATTTTCTTTTTTTAAAAAAGGATAGAGAGCGTTTAAAAAATATTTTTTCCAAGAAAAAAACAAAAATTGAAACTAAGGTAGAGGCTACGATTGAAACAAATAAGGACTATCCTGAAGAAAAACTAAAAGAACAAGAGAAAATAGAAACTAAAATAAATATTAAAGTGGGCGATAAGATTAATAAGCCTTTACTTGTACTAGATCAGCTAGTTTACGAAACAACAAAAATAGTAAAAAAAGCTCCAAAGTTTTTTTGGGAAGGGAAAAAAGATTTTAAGGAAAAATATTTTTCTCCAATAAATTATCTCTCTTGCTTATTGTTTTTAGTGATGTATTTATTATGCGTTTTAATATTCCGCTGTAATTGGGTTTCTCCTCTTTTTATTACACATCGATTAATAATGCGAAGATTGAAAAAGCTGAACAGCGACATCACACATAGTACAGAAAGTGAAAATTCAATATATGTAAATAATGGAATTGCTCAACCCATGATTGGATCAAGAGTTAAAAAATCGCGTAATGTTGCCGATGCGCGGGAAATAGAAAAGGAATTGCAGGATATTTTAAGTAATATGCAGAGAATACCGTTCATTATGTGCCGACCCAATATTGTAATTGTGTTTGATGAATTGGACAAAGTAGAACCGGGAGAGTCCGGTTCGGATAAAGAAAACTCCCAAACAAAAGCTTCATTGTTTTCTATCCATGCTACGCGCGAGAGGCAAACAGAAATTTTGAGAATCTTATCTAATATGAAATATTTTCTTTCTTCCACTCGTGCAAAATTCATATTTATTGCCGGACGTGAAATGTTTGATATTCATTTAGCGGATGTATCGGATAGAAATAATTATATCGGCAGTATTTTTAATGTTGTTATCCTAGTACCAAGTTTTCTTACTGATCACCATATGGGGAAGAAATATATACCCCAAGAATCAAGTATAGCGTCCTTGCCCGAAGAATTTGTATGTCGAAAGCTTATTCCGTATGATTATCCGGTAGAATCTTATGATCTGGAAAATTATCGGAAATATTTAAAAAATGTGATATATAAAAAAGAGAAAAAAACTAAAGAAGAAAAAGAAGAAGAAATACAGAAAATAATCGCTGTATTACAACAATTTATTATTTATCTTGCGCATGTAAGTAAGGGTGCGCCAAAGAAAATGATGCAATTATTTGAGTCTTTTGTTGAAATTCGAAATTATAGAGACGATAAAAAAAATACACTTTTAGTACAGCGTTATCATGGTTCGTTTCATTTTTTATCCTTCAACTATTACAAACAATATACGCTTGGTATTGTAGCTTACCTGATAACGCCTATTTTTTACCGTCTGGCTGAAAGCAATATTAAAGAACATAGCGACAAATTGTTAGTGTCATCTCTGCGTTTTGTAGACTTTCTGTTTAAATTTCATAAACATTCTTTTTCATGGAAACATTTGGATATGTCGCCGGAAATGCTGGAAGTAAACCGCGCGCCGGAACTGAAATCAATCGCTGTAGAATTGCTAAATTATTTGACGCAGGTACATATTAACAAATCGAATTTCAGCCTTTCAGACTACAAATTCGACGGATTAATTGCAAATGAAATTTTCGCTATGGCAAAGACAGATGAAGTTTTTTCAGCTTTATTCAGTTTTTCACTTGATGAAATGTTACCGTTAAAAAAGCATTATCAAGATTTGCTGACAAAAAAAGAGAAAGAATACAAAAAGAAGGAAAAGACTTCTGAATATATAGATGCCATTTCTTCATTACAAGGAGTATTAGGCGATTTACACTACTACGATGATGAATTAGAAGAAGCGGAAGCGTACTATAAAAGCGCAGTACAAGGACTTAGCAAAAATAAAGATGATAAAAAAATGAAACTCGAACAACTATATGTGTATGTACGCAATATGCTTAGATTGGGGATAATTTATGAAAAAAGGAAACAATATGATTTTGCTTATTTGACTTACGGCGAACTGTGTGAACAGATTATAAATAACCGTAAAACTGCTATGTCAAAATGGCATAATAACTCACCGAATCAATATGATATGTTAATTGAAAAAATGACATATGAAGGATTGAAAATGCTTTATTTGTCATTTATTGCTAAATTTCAAATACTAGAACAAAGTCATATCGGCGGTATTACCAGCAAACATTTGGAATTATTGAAAAACGAATTTGAATTTGTGACCTTTAATATAGATTCCCAAGAGGCAAAAACCCTTGAAGCAGAATTTTATTCACGGGTGGCGGATATTTTGTATTACAAAAACTATAAGCAAAATAAATTAATTTGCTCTTGCATATCTTGTAATTGTTATTATTACAGAGCCCTTTCTATTCTGTTAATTAAATCCAATGTATATACTATATTAGACTTATTGTATGCAAGTGTTGAACAACTCAACGATAACTACAATGTGAAATATTGTACTATCCTGGCAAGGATACTTTCCGATTGGGGCAATGTGTTTTTTTCTTGCGATAGTATAAAAAATCAATCATTAAACTTGGAAATATATATAAATTATGTGGATTCTGAATCGAAACAGGATAACAGAGATGCCCTTTTAAAAAGATTTAGTAAAGGGAATTCTTTGTCAAATATTGATATTGCTTTTGCAATGTATTCCATCTCCTCAGTAGCATATCGCAAAGCCAATTTATATAAACGCTCTGCTTACCAAATATATAAAATACTCTATTTATTCAAATACTATGAAATAAATAACGAAGATTATATCACTAAATTAAGTAAAAAAGCCATTCATTATTTATGGCATGCAAATGACGATTTGAATATTCCTGAACTAAATAAGCGCAAAAAAGATTTTAAAAAGACTACTATAAAAGAGGAAGATAAAATATCATTAAAAAATCTTTTAGTAGATACTGAAATTACCAGAGTACGGATTTTGGTAAAAGAATTAGGACTAAAATCAGATTTACCGTCCGAAGAATTAAAAGATTATTATAAACTTTACATAACTTCACCATATCGAATAAATTACAGTATTGTAGCGCGTATTTATCGGTTGCGATTGAAATCTAAACTTAATTATAAAGCGTATAAAAAGATTATTGAAGATTCGAGAATTCAAAAAGACATAAGGAAAAAAGACTTCACTTTGGAAAAAGGTGATTATTATAAAATCTTAAATAACGAAAAATGTATGGAGACTGCTCAAATTATTTTTGAAGAAAAACTTAATATTAAAGAAATGTTTGAGAACCTTATAGCCGATTCGATTTATTGTTTAACAGACATTGCCCAGTTGTTAGAAACAATGGAAGAAACTTATCTTTTCCCGCATAGCTTTTTGGGTTCAATTCATGAACACCTTTCTTTCTGGATAAGACAATTTGAAGCGTATGAGATTTATAAAGAAAAAAACACAAAAATAGACGAACTTTTAGATCAATATCTCGGCGAAGAATGGAGAGAGCAATTATCCGGTTATCGTGAAAACCAGCGGGCATTGTCGCATTATTACAAATGTTTAGAAATGCACAGTGGAGGCAGAGCTTATCAAAATATGCTGGACATCATGTGTTACGTCAAAGACGACTTCAATGACCGTTCAGACCATTTTAACATAGCGGAAGAAAGACATCTTATTGTAAATGGAGAAATTGATAGAAAAATCAATGAATTAAAAGATATTTACAAAGATTCAAAATTATACAAAGTAGACAATTATTTTAATGAGGTTCCGAATAAAAACAAATGTGGTTCAAATGATGAAAAATGTTAATGAAAGAAAAAACCCTATAATTACCCGAAATGGAGAAACAGAGACTGTATTAAAAGATATGGAAACAAACCAATATACAAAGGATACTTTTGCCTTATTGAATATGCTAAAAATGGCGGAAGAAGACATTAAAAATGGGAATGTAATAAACTCTGATGATGTTTTTAAGGAAATTAGAGAAAGACTAACAAAAAGTGAGACAGATAATAAACAACTGGGACCTATAACACATCAGTTAACTGGAATTATAAAATTGAATAAAGATATAAACTATAAAGAATTATTGGTAGATGTTCTAATGGAGAAATATCTTTTATAGATGATTATAAAAAATCAATAATACCGATATATATGCCAACAGAATTCTTAAAAATAATTCAAAAATGATAAGTATCCCCACATAACAAACTAAACAAACCACAAGTAAAAAATGATTAAAAATGTTAGTTTTTTATCTTAATTATATGTTACATTATAAATAAAATGAGGAGTACAATCATGTTCGATCTTCGCATTATAAAATCGCGTTTGGGTCCCTGGTCGTTTTACAAAGAAGCTTTGGCAATCGCGCTGCCTGTTATGCTTCAACAGTTAATTATGAGTATGGTCTCGCTGATCGACAACTTTATGGTTGCCGGGTTAGGTGATGTCAGCATGGCGGCTGTCAATGTTACCAATCATCTTGTTTTTGTTTTCTTTGTAATTGTAAATACAATATGCCAGGCGGGCGGCATTTACATATCGCAATTTAACGGCGCGAATGACAGCGAAGGTATGAAGAACGCTTACAGTTTTAAATTGCTTTTCGGCGTTTGCGTCGCCGTTATTTATTTTGCGGTCTGCCGCGTTTTCCCGCACCAGCTTATTGGCATCCTTACAACAAACAATACCGCGCAGGAACAAATCGTTATTGTCGGCTCCGAATACCTTGATCTTGTGTCGTGGGCTTTTATTCCCATGGCAATATCAATGGCTATCGCGACAAGTTTCCGGGAAATAGCGAAGCCTAAAATACCGCTGATTATTTCCGCGACAACAACTGTAATTAATACGATAGGGAACTGGATTTTAATTTACGGAAATCTCGGCGCGCCGCGTCTTGAAGTTAAGGGCGCGGCTTACGCTACCATCATCGCGCGGTGCGTAGAAGTTGCGGCGTTTCTAATTTACGCGGCGGTTTCCAACGCGCCGTTCTTCGCGAATATTAAAAGATTGTTCCTTATTCATAAAAAATTGATAATCGAGATTTTTGGCAAGTCCGCGATGATATTCGCCTCTGAAATATCATGGATAGTTTCCGAGACATTGATGATCGCAATGTACAACAGGAGAGGCGGCGCGGAAGTTGTCGCGGGAATGTCCGCCGGCTGGACTATCGCGAATATTTTCTTTTTGTTGTTCGGCGGATTGTGGACGGTATCCTACGTTTTGGTTGGGGGAGCGCTTGGCGGCGGGAAACTTGACGAGGCGCGGGATCGGGCAAAATGGCTGAAGTGGGGCGGAGCGGCGGCGGGACTTTTCTTTGCCGTGCCGGGCTTTTTTATAACTTCCGCTCTGGTTCCGCTGGTGTTTCATAACCTGAGCGCCGGCGCAAGGGCGAATTGCCTAGGGCTTGTTTTTGTAATACTTGTCTATTTGCCGTTGTGGTGTTATTTAAACGTTCAATTCGCTGTTTCCCGCGCTGGAGGGGATACGGCAATGGGAATGTATACGGACATATCCGTCAACACATTGCTTTTCGCGCCGGGTTCCGTTCTTCTTTCGTTATTTACCAATCTTGCCCCCGTGCCGATGTTCGCTATTCTTAAACTTACCGATATTGTAAAGGTTTTTATAGCGCGTCATCTTTTACGCAAAGAAAAATGGGTGCGTAATTTAACAATAAATAAAGAATAATCGCTATTTTTTCTATATTGAATATTATAAAAAAATATGATATATAGATAATATGAAGAAAATAAATTTTTTAATTATTGGAGTAATATTAATTTTGAGCTCTACAGAAACAATTGATGCCCAGAATCTGGGCGACGGGCTTTTTGCGCAAATTACAACCAACCGCGGCGACATCATCGTAAAACTTGAATATCAACGCGCGCCGCTTACGGTTTGTAATTTTGTCGCTTTGGCGGAAGGTAAAATGGCTAACCTTAAAGGCAAACGTTTTTATGACGGTCTTATTTTTCATCGCGTTATTTCCAAAGCAAACGGAGATAAGGATGATTTTATGATACAGGGCGGAGACCCTCAGGGAAGCGGCAGGGGCGGTCCCGGTTATGAGTTCCCCGACGAAATTGTACCGTCTTTAAAGCATGACAAACCCGGTACTTTAAGCATGGCAAACGCCGGACCCGGAACAAACGGCAGTCAGTTTTTTATCACGATAGTTCCCACTCCTCACTTGGACGGGAGACATACGGTTTTTGGTTATGTCGTTCAGGGGCAGAATATAGTAAACACAACCAAGCAGGGCGACCGTATTCAAAAAATTACTATAATACGCAACGGAGCGGACGCTAACGCGTTTAAAGCCGATCAGGAAAATTTTGACAGATTGCTCGCGCAAATGAAATCGGCGGAAGAGGGCAAACTGCAGGCTCAGCGCCAGAAAGATATCGCAAAAATAAAAGCCGATTATCCCAACGCCCAGCAAACAAAATCGGGCATTTATTACATTATTCAAAAGCAGGGAACAGGCGAAAAGCCGGCTCGCGGTAAAACGGTAAAGGTTCATTATACGGGCAAACTGCTTAATGGGACTGTTTTTGACGCTTCTTCTTTAAGGGGTCAGCCTTTGGAATTTGCCGCGGGAACGGGCAGAGTTATTCCGGGTTGGGATGAAGCTGTCCTTGATATGCAGGTTGGCGAGAAACGTCTTGTCATTATTCCGCCGGAGCTTGCCTACGGGGACAGGGCGGTTGGCGGCGTAATCCCCGCAAACAGCTTTTTGGTTTTTGAGATGGAACTGGTAGGCATTCGTTGATACCTTGTATAATTTTTTGTTTTAATTTATGCTGGTTTTATGAGCGATAAAAAACCGGAAACGGAGCAAAAAGAAGAAAAAACTCAAGCCGAAGCCGGTACGGAACAAAAAGAACAAAGCGCCCAACCTGAAGCCAAGCCGGAAGAAAAAAAAGAAGTTATAAATTCCGAAATTATAGGTAAAAAGGTATTTTTTCTTAATCCGTCCGTAAATATCCAAAATCAAATAATGGATGAATTATCACAGCATGAATATGAGGTCTATACCGTCAAAAATTCCGCTCATTTAACCCGCGTTTTAAAAAAATATACCGATTCTATCGTTTATATCAACCTTGACGATACGCAGAAAGCCGAAGCGGAAAAATGGATAGATATGATAGCCGGAGCCGTGCCGGATGTAATGGTAGGTATCTTTTCTTCCAGTAACGATGAAGCGCTTAAAGATAAATATGTTAAAAAACCCAAAGTTAAATGCGGGTTTATAAATATAAGATTTGAGATGAAAAAGACAGTCCTGCAAATTATTGCGATTCTTGAAAGCATGAATGTAAAAGGCAGAAGAAAATATCTTCGCGCTACAATCGGAAGCGATGAAACTGCGACAATAAATATGTCGCAAGGCGGCGGAAATTTTGTTAACGGCGTTATAAAAGATATAAGCGTCGTAGGATTTTCATGCGCTTTTGAAGAGGATCCCGGTTTGGCAAAAAATACTTTATACAAAGATATTCAGATTAGACTGCATACCATGCTTATTAAAGCGGAAGCGATTGTTTTTGGTTCCCGCGACGAATTAGGCAAAAAAGTTTATGTGTTGTTATTTTCCCAGAGAACAGACCCTGAAGTCAACGTAAAGGTGCGAAAATATATACGGCAGAATCTTCAGCACAAAATGGAAGCAAATTATAAATAGCTCCCTTCGACGCTTCGACAAGCTCAGCGACCTCAGGGAGCGCCCCCATCTCTCTTAAACCCCGAATAATTTTATTCCCTCTCCCGGAAACTTTTCTTTTACTCTTTTAATAGCGCGTTCTATGCCATCCGCTTCATCTTGTTCGCACCAAACGATAAGCGCGAAATTTTCTTCGGGCCAGACAGCGTCTCCCATGCGGGGACCGCAGGCTCCGACTCCCAGCACATTGGGAATCTTTGTGTAAAATTTTGCGACCCCTTCTTTTGCAAGGGCTTCAAGAATATTTTCCTCTACAGAACGATTTGCTACTATCTCTACCCTAATCATAATCCCTCCTTATCTACATGCGCGGATATTTTAATTTTTGAGCGTCCTTCGCCTGCGGCGATTTTATCGCGTTTTTCCTGCGCCAGCGCTTTCCGTCTGTCTGAATGTTTGTTCATAACGGCGTAAATTACAGGCATCAGGAATAATGTCATTAAAGTGCCGAATGAAAGTCCGCCGAGAACGGTCTTGCCGATTGGAGCGACAAGCTCTGTGCCTTCGCCGGGGAAGAACGCCATCGGTAAAAGCCCCAATACCGTAGTGAGCGTTGTCATCAAAATCGGGCGAAGCCTGTTTCCGGCGGCTTCGATACATGCGTCAATTAGCTCATAACCCCTCTTGCGTAAAAGGTTTGTGTAGTCAACCAATACAATGCCGTTATTTACAATTACGCCTACCAGTACAAGAAGACCGACGGCGGTTAGTACGTTAAAGATCGTATTGGTTATAAGGTAGATTGCTACAATTCCAATCATGGAAAGAGGAATTGTCAGGACGATAATGAACGGGTCTCTGAATGATTCAAAAAGACTCGCCATAACGCCGAAGACAAGGAAGACGGCTACGATACAGATCAATACAAAGCGTCCGAATAATCTTATCATATCGGCGTTTGCGCCCGCGTACTCTATAATCACGTCGTCTTCAATGGGAATCTCGCTTCTTACAAGGTCTTCTACAAGCTCTTGTATAAGATTTGTTTTTACGCCCGGTTTAGATCCCGCCGTTACGTGAATAACGCGGCTTTGGTTTTCGCGGTTAATTGTTAGAGGTCCTGTTCCCTGCTCATAATGAACAAAACTTGAAAGAGGAACCCTGCCGGACATTTGGCTATTGATAAAAATTTGATCAAGAGAGGGCAGCGTATTGCGATCCGCTTCCGCAAGAATTAAAATTACATCGTAATCCTTGCCGCCGGATTTGTATCTGGTCGCTCTAATGCCGTCAACGGCGGCTTTTATTTCATTGCCTACTGTGCTGGTGTTAAGCCCAAGCGCGTACATTTTTTCGCGGTCAAGAATAATTTCATACTGCGGTAATCCGTCTTTTAAATCAACCTGCGGTTCCGTAACATAATCGGAAAGTCTTTCTTTTAACAAAGCGGAAATTCTTTCCCCGATAACCTTGCCTTTTGCCAGATTGTCCGTTCTTAAAACTATGTCTACCGCGTTGCCGCCGCCCATCATTCCGCCGCGCATTCCGCCGCTGAAAGAAAAAATTACGCCGGGAAACTGGTTAAAGTAAGGACGCAAAATATCTTTTATTTGGTTAGCGCTCTCTGTTCTTTCTTTGTATTTTTTTAGATTGATACGCAAAGAGCCTGTGTTGGTGTTGTTTCCGCCCATACCCATCATGGAACTGCCGCCCGCGCTGAGAATTATTCTTTCATAGCTTTGAATTTCTTTTTTTACAATAAGCTCAAGTTGTTTTAAGACAGCTTCTGTTTCCGCCAGAGGCGTTCCCATTGGCAGAGTCGCCGATATATTTACATTGTCTTCTTCCTGCTGAGGCATAAATTCCCAGCCGATTTGCGGAATTAACGCCATACTTACAATAAATAACACAAGCAGGAAAATAATAACAACTAATTTGTGTTTTAGCACTTTTCTTACCGCGCCGCGGTATTTCTTTTCCAGCCATATAAAAAATTGTTCAAACTTTGAGTCGATTTTTGCCAGTATGCCTGTTAACGGTTTTTGTTTTCGCGTAACAAGCGGCAGATAATGGCTGGAAAGTATCGGAACAAGGAAAACGGCGGTAAAGAGCGAGATGCCGAGCGAAATAACTACGGTAAAAGCAAGACCCGCAAAAAGCTCTCCTGCCATTTCCAAAAGCCCTTGGAACATGACAAGGGGAGCGAAAACACAGATAGTTGTAATTGTAGAGGCTGTGATTGCGACAATCATTTCCGAAGAGCCGATAACAGCGGCGGTTTTTAACTTTGCGCCTTTTTCCCTGTAATGGTAAATATTTTCCAAAATAACAATTGAGTTGTCAACTAACATACCTATTCCAAGAACAAGCCCCGCCATTGTCATCAGGTTGAGGGTAAGATGGAAGAAGTACATTAACATCATAGTGATTATAATGGATACGGGTATGCTTATTCCGATGATTAACGTCGGTTTTATGGAGCGCAGGAAAATAAAAAGTATCAATACCGCAAGCAAGGCTCCGCTGAACGCGCTTGACGTTACCTGATTAAGAGAATTCTGCACCATATCCGTAGTGTTAAAAATTTCCGTTATTTTAATATCAGGCGGAAGCTGCTTGCCTATACTTATCAATCTTGCGCGTAAATCCTTTGCTGTTTGCACGGAGTTTTTTCCGCTTTGTTTTTGCACCATCAACATTACCGCCGCCTGTCCGTTTACATAGACAAGGCTGGTTTCATCGCGGTAACCTTCAAATACATTGGCAAGGTCGCGCAGGTAAATCTTTCTGGGCATTTCCACCTGTCCGCCCGAATAACCGCCGCCCTTGTAGGATATAACTGTGTTCCTGATTTCGTCTAACGATGTATATTCGCCCATTGTTGTAAGAATATAGGAAAGTCCGCCTTCAGTTATGGTTCCGGCGGCTGTCTGTATATTTTGCACGGCGAGTATCTGCATAATCTGCGTTATTGTAAGTCCGTAGGCTTCAAGTCTGCTTTGCGGAATTTCCACCCTGATAATTTTTACCCTGCCGCCGTTTACGGAAGCGGTCGCGACGCCCGGCGTTTGCTCAATGCGGGGAACTATGGTGTCTTCTGATATTTCGCGTAACTCTTCGGATGTGCGTTTGTCCGATGTAACCATAAGCCCCATTATTGGGATCATGGCGGGGTCAAATTTGAAGATCATCGGCGTGTCCGCGCCCGTAGGCATATAGTTTCTGGTGCGTTCAAGCAGGTCGCGGATGGAGTTAATCGCGCCTGACATATCCGTTCCGTATGTAAACTCCATAATTATTACGCTTGAGCCCTTGCTGGATATAGAAGTTAATTTTTCAAGCCCGGACGCGCTGGAAAGAGCCGCTTCCAAAATACGGGTTATAGAGCGTTCAACCTCTTCAGGTCCCGCGCCCGTATAAGTGGTAAACACCGCCGAAATAGGAGGGTTTATTTCCGGATAAAGATCGATTGGCAGGTTTACCATAGCGAAAAAACCAAGTCCGATAAGCAGGGCGAAAATTATTAAGAATGTAGTCGGTCGTGATACGACAGTTTTTACCATGCTCATATTTATTCTCCCAACGGCGCAAGACGTTCAATAATATTTACTCTTGAGCCGTCGTCTAACAACGTCTGCCCTCTGATTACTATTTCTTCGGAAGGTTCCAAGCCTTTTTGAATTTCCATTATGTTGTCAATTAAAATGCCGGGCGTAATGAGCCTTTTTCTTACAATGTCGTTGCCTTGTTCGTCTTTCGCTATTACATAAACAAATTGTTCCCCAAACCGATTGATTACAGCCGCCGAGGGAATTTTTACAATGTTGTTTTTTTGATCGGTAATAACGCGAACTTTTGCGAACATTCCCGATTTTAATTTAGAACTGGAGTCCCTGACATTAACGCGTATTTCCATTGTGCGCGACGCCATATCGACAGTAGGCGATATTTCGCTGATACTCCCTCTAAATATTTCGCCGGGCCACGCGTCAAGTGTAATTTCGCAAGATTGATTCATTGCCATTCTGGAAATAAATCGTTCCGCTATACTTAATTTAATTTCAAGCGCGCCGCCGCCCGCTATACGCGCAAGAGGAACCGCCTGACTCACAGTCATTCCCACTTGAGCCGGAATCGCGACGACAGTTCCGCCGATTGGGGCGGTCGCTATATTTTGACGGAATGTCATTCCCGGTCGGGAAGGATCGACAGACGCAATTTGACTGCCCCTGCTTACCCTTTGACCGACGGAGATAAAAATATCCGTTACTTTTCCCGCAGCTTCGGGATAAACGTCGATTGTAGAGCCGGCTACAATATCGCCTGAAAAAGTTATGTAATCCTGAATTTGCCCTTTTACCGCCAATGTGGTATTAACGGCGAACACCGGCACTTCTCTCGGCTTATTCATGGTTCCTTTTTCCTTGCCTTTACAACCACCCAATACGGACAGCGCCAGTATCAATAACAGAATTACGCTGTAGATTTTGTTTGCTTTCATTCTTTGCTCCTTTCTGACAGAGTTCCAAACGGAACTCCCAATGAATATTCAAGATCAATAAGACCATTAAGATAATTAAATTGCTGTTCAAGCAGCTGAACTCTCGCTTGCCGCAGAGATTGTTCCGCATTTTGAACTTGGAAATAATCCTGTAAGCCCGCCCTGTACGCCTCTTCCGTTAGGCGAAACGATTGCTCGGCTAGACTGACTGTCTCCTCCTGCGCCTTTGTGTTTATCCGCGTTTTTTCAAGAGAAAGAACAGAGTTATAGACTTCGATTTCCGTACCGTTTACCATTTGCGCAAGACCGATAGTAGCGGTTTTAATTTGATCGTCAAGGTTTTTTATCCCTTGAGAATCCGTACTAAAGGGAATTAAGCTGTGCAGACGCAATGCAAAGGTAAGAGAAAAAGAGCCCGATTTTTTCCAGTCGTCGTTTGAATCGAACCATGAATCTTTCCAAGGATCTTTTATAAACGCCGATGTAGAATTCCAGCTTAAAGTTAAACTTGGAGCGAGGGCGTAAACCTGCGTCCTGCGCGCGCTCTGTAACATCAGTATTGTATTTCTTAATTCTTTAATATCCGGTTTTTCTTTTGACGCCTTGGAAATTGTATCAATAACATCAAGAGATACAAAACCGATATTTTCAGATAACGGCTCAAGTTCAAAATTAGTGTCGTAATTTAAACCGAGAAACATGGCAAACTGCGCCAGAGAAAGCTTCATGCCGTTTTCCACCTGATCAATAACAGGGCGCATATTTTCCCTAGCGACGCGCGCTTGAAGCAGAGTCAATTCAGGCGCAAGCCCCGCGTTATAATTCGCCTGCGCCATTTGCACCTGACGCTCGACATTCGCGTAACTGCCGCGCATAAGAGCGATATTTTCCTGTAACAGAAGAATATTATGATACGCCTTGCGTACATCGCGCTCCAACTGCGCCTTTGCTTTATCGTAACTTAAAAGTCCGCCCTCGTAGTCAATGCGAAGCCGTTTCATGTTCTCAAACATAGCCGCGCTGATTGAAAGAGACATTTGAATATTACCGACAATGTGCCATTGAGAAACATCAATAGGGTCGCTTACAAATAATCCCGCTGAGGGATAAATATTACCGGAAATTCCTTTTGTATTTGTCGGCATTCCTGGTCCAGTAGGAAACGGACTTGAAACGATAGTAGGATCGCTTTTTTCGTTATCTCTTATTAGATTTCCCGCTACCGTTAAATTTGGAATAAATTGATTCCATGACAGATCGGACGCGCGTTTTTTTGTCGATAAACTTGTGCGCGAAGATTCAAGACTCAGGTTGTTTTTAATCGCAAGATTAACAGCCTCGTTAAGAGATACCCGCACAG
>Ga0268262_10003167_pt1 | contig 18103 bp, 21 predicted proteins | sample TergutNc150P3_FD_190354 | JGI IMG/M metagenome (GOLD analysis project Ga0268262, IMG submission 190354) | Nasutitermes corniger P3 segment gut microbial community from laboratory colony in Florida, USA - Nc150 P3 (SPAdes) (version 2) | ecosystem: Host-associated > Arthropoda: Insects >...
TCGGCGATTTCACTTACCTCTAGCTCCACTAAACCGGCGCCGGCTTCCACGGCGTTTTGGGTAATATCGGTTATCAGATCAGCAAGAGTAAAATGCATTACACATTTTGATATTTCGCTATGATACCGGGAAGCATATCTTTTGTAAGTTTGCCGTAAGTATCATTTCCTACCGTCATAACAGGCGCAAGGCCGCAGCAGCCTACGCAGCGGACAGGATCGACCGAAAACTGCCCGTCCTCCGTAACGCCTTCAGGCTCAATGCCCAAAAGACTGCGTGTTTCGTCAAGCAGATCCTGAGAGCCTTTTAAGTAACAGGCGGTGCCCAAGCACACCGAGATTTTGTGCTTTCCTGGTTTTTTGGTTTTGAAAAAGTGGTAGAAAGTGACAACCCCGTAAATCCTGGCGAGCGGAATACCCGTAAGGACGGACAATTTTTCCGCGGCGGGGCGGGAAATATAACCAAAGGTTTCCTGGGTCTTATGAAGAATCATAATGAGACTTCCCGGTTTAACCTTCCATTCATCTATAAATGACATCAGTTCCTGAGGAAAGGTAATCTCCCCTTCAGATTTACAAGCGCAAGCCATGTGACCCCCTGTTTCATGTTGATTTTATGAACTTATGGTTATTGTAACGCCATAACGGAAAGTTGACAAGCCCCATAATTAAAGGATAATTGTATATATGGTAAAAACTATTCTATTATTGGTATATGTGGCCGCTTCAATTGTTTTACTTGTCCCTTTTGGGCTGATAGCGCTTGTTTTTTACGCTATCGGCCTTAGAAACCCCATGAAAAAGGTTTTCCACCTGATTGCCCAGAGTTGGGGATTAACAATTATTAAACTAACAGGGTGTAAGGTAACCGTTACAGGCAGGGAAAATATACCCAAAAAGGGAGGCGTATGCTTTGTAAGCAACCACAGCGGTTATTTTGACATCGTACTGATACTTGCCTATTGCGGACGCCTTGTGGGGTTTGTGGCTAAAAAAGAGCTGCTTCTGATACCTTTTCTTAATATATGGATACTTATGCTCGGCGGTTTTTTTATAGACCGAAGCACCTTAAGAAAGGCAAGCAAAACAATTAACAAGGGAGTGGAAAAGATAAAATCCGGGCACGGGCTTATAATTTTTCCCGAAGGCCACCGTTCCCTTGGACGGGGACTTCTCCCCTTCCATCCCGGTTCATTAAAACTGGCGACGATGGCGGAAGCGCCGATTGTCCCGACCGTCATCGAAGGCTCCTACGAGCTATTTGAGAAAAACAAAAGGTTTATGAAAACTCCGCTAAAAGTTACCTTTTGCGAGCCAATTGATACCGCAAGCCTTCCCTCGATGGATCGAAAATTAATACTGTCGGACAAGGTTTATACGGTAATAAAGGAAAAATTAGGAAAATAGTTAATTTGAAAAAAACAATATTAATACTAATAACGCTTGCAGTTTTTCTTTTCGGAACCGGCGGCTGCAATAAAAATAAAAACGCCGTTACGCACAGCGCAGACGGCAAACTTATTGTAACGGCGGTAAATTTTCCGCCGTTCGATTTTGTCCGCAGAATAGCGGGAGACAAAGTAAATATAAATTTACTTCTGCCGCCCGGAGCGGAAAGCCATTCTTTTGAGCCTTCGCCGAGGGATATTATCACCGTTCAGAACAGCGGTATTTTTATCTATGTAGGCGGCGAAAGCGACAAATGGGTCGACAGGATTCTTGAGACGCTGGATACGTCAAAAATGATAATCATTAAAATGATGGATACGGTTGACGCTGTTGAAGAGGAAATCGTTGAAGGCATGCAGGAAGAAAGCGGTGAAGAAGAGGAGGCGGCTTATGACGAGCATGTCTGGACTTCTCCCCAAAACGCCATTTTAATTGTAAAGGCGATAAATACGGCGCTTTGCGAGGCCGATCCCGCCGACGCAGATTTTTACCGTAAAAACACGGCGGATTACATCGAGAAACTGGCGCAGATTGACACGGCTTTTAAGGAAGTTGTCTCAGGCGCAAAGCGGAAAACAATAATTTTCGCCGACCGTTTCCCCTTCCGGTACTTCGCCGACGCCTACGACCTTAAATACTTTGCCGCCTTCCCCGGCTGTTCCACTGAAACCGAGCCGAGCGCCGCAACAGTCGCTTTTTTGATAGACAAGGTCAGGCTTGAGAAAATCCCCGTTGTGTTTCACATTGAGCTTTCCAATGAACGCATGGCGAATACAATATGTGGCGAAACAGGAGCCAAAAAACTGCTGTTTCACGCCTGCCATAACATCTCCAAAAAAGATTTTGATGCGGGACTCGGCTATCTTGACCTTATGCGTGTAAACGTTGAAAATCTGAAAGAGGCGTTACGTTAAAATGCTAATAAACTGTCAAAACCTTTCTTTCGGGTATGACGGACATATTATTGTCTCCGGTCTGAACTTTTCAGTGCAGGCCGGGGATTTCCTTCTTGTTGCCGGAGAAAACGGTTCGGGAAAATCTACGCTCGTAAAAGGCTTGCTTCGTATCCTGCCCCCAATGGAAGGGACAATCACTTTTTGTTCCGGTTATAAACAATTTGAAACAGGCTATCTTTCCCAACAGACCGCCGCAAAACGGGATTTTCCTGCTGGAGTATTTGAAATTGTATTGTCGGGGAATTTGGGAAAGAAAGGATTCTGGCCGCTATATACAGGCGCTGAAAAAAGAAAAGCCGAAGAAAAACTGCGTTTGCTCAATATAGAAGAATTAAAAGACCGTTGTTTCCGGGAACTTTCGGGCGGACAGCAGAGGCGTGTCTTACTGGCACGCTCCCTTTGCGCCGCCGAAAAACTTCTTGTGTTAGACGAACCCTTTGCCGGTCTTGACCCGCTTATAAGCATGCATTTATACCGCCTGCTGGAAAAAATAAACCGGGAAACGGGCATAACGATAATCATGGTTTCCCATGAAATTGAAGCTGCCGACTGCGCTAAAAATGTTTTACACCTGCAGAAAAAACAGCTTTTTTATGGTAGTATGGAAGAATACAGGAAAAGCGAGACAGGCAGAAAGTTTTTAGGAGAACTTTGATGATTGCTATTTTGATTAAGATGTTCAGTTACTCGTTTCTGCTCAAGGCTTTTACTGTCGGCGCTCTTGTTTCAATCTGTGCGGCCCTTCTGGGCGTAAGCCTTGTATTAAAACGTTACTCGATGATAGGAGACGGCCTTTCCCACGTTGGCTTCGGCTCCCTCGCCGTCGCTACCGCAATGCATACCGCCCCTTTAATCGTCGCTATTCCGATAGTGGTCGCCGCCGCATTTCTTCTTTTGCGCCTGAGTGAAAACAGCAAAATCAAGGGGGATGCCGCCATTGCCCTTATTTCAACAGGCTCTCTTGCCGTAGGCGTAATTATCATATCACAGACAACAGGTATGAATACGGACGTGTGCAACTACCTTTTCGGCACAATCCTCGCAATGGAAAAAAAAGACGTATATTTAAGCATAGCCCTGTCGATTACTGTCCTTGTAATGTTTGTCCTTTTTTACAATAAGTTATTCGCCATAACATTTGATGAATCATTTGCCAAAGCGGCGGGTATTAAAACCGGCCTATACAATATGCTCATCGCTTTTTTAACGGCCCTTACCATTGTACTTGGAATGCGCATAATGGGCGCTATGCTTATTTCCAGTCTGATTATTTTTCCGGCGTTAAGCTCAATGCGTATTTTCAAAAAATTCAAGAGCGTTACCGTCTGCGCCTCTGTCATTTCGATACTTTGTTTTTTTACAGGCATAGTCATTTCGTATATTTACGCCACGCCGACAGGCGCAAGCGTTGTAATGATCAATATAGCTGTTTTTATACTGTTCTGGCTTACGGAAACCATGCGCAGCTCAACCGTATTAAACAAATACAGGAGGAAAAAACATGCGTAAAGGAAAATTCGCCGCAATCTTAATTGCGGCATCCGTCTTGTTTCTCCCGGCAGGCTGTACAAAGGCAAAAGGAGAAGCTTCGGACACCATAGAGATAGATGAAAAAATGTTTATTGCCCAGGTGAACGACGTATACCTGAACGCCGAAGATTATCTCGGTAAAAAAATAAAACTTGAAGGCGTTTTTTTGCGATCAACAGGGGAAGAACCTTACTATTTTGTCGTCCGCTACGGTCCCAACTGCTGCGGCAATGACGGAATTGTCGGCTTTGAAGTGGCATGGGCGAAAGAAAAAGCGCAGCCCTACCCCGCCGCAGATTCATGGGTCGAAGCCGAGGGCGTACTTAAATCCTATGAGGAACAAGGATATACTCTGTCTTATATTGATCTTTCTTCGTTAAACGTTCTGTCTAAACGAGGCTCGGAAAATGTTTTACAGTAGGAAGTAAAACATAATGCCAAAGAAATATTTACTATTTATTTTTACCGTTAATAATTATAATTAATTACGGATATGGAGGTATATTATGAGTAAAAATCTTAAATCGGGCGCTGAATTCGTTAAGCACCCAACGCAAGAAGGTGTTTTTATGAAACACTTTTTCTCAAAATTCGAAACAAATGATCGTTTGAACAATTTTGAAATTAATATTGTTCCCGGTTTTCAGATTGCGCCGCATACTCATGATAATGCAGGTGAATATTTTTATGTAGTAGATGGATGCGGAGAATTTTTGGATAATACCGAATGGGTTTCAATACAAAAAGGAGACGCATTTCAAGCTCCTATGGGAATGAATCATTCCATTAAAAATACCGGCAGGTCAACATTGGTTCTTTTCTCAACATTTAGCCCTCCAATAAAGTAGAATAAAAATATGGTTTAATAAATCAATAATATACTATAATATATACAAGTGATATATGTTTAAGAAATTTTCATTGATATTAATTTTGATAATCGCAATTATCCCAGAAGTATATTCTATAGAAATTACATGGGGAGAATTAAAATTAATTGCTAAAAATTTTAAATTTAATAGTTCTTTATACTCTACAAAAAATAAATGGAATAAAGAATATTATCCTCCGATTTTAGATATGAAAGAAAAAAGAAATTATCGTACAATAATAAATAAGAGTTCAAAATTAGAACCAAATTTTGATAGTAAATATAGAATAATTTCATTTGGTTTTGGAAGTGGCGCTCAATATTTTTTTATGATTGATTTAAATTCTGGAATTGTCTACGAAGGAATACCATCATCATTTGGTATAAAATATTCAATAGACAGTTCTTTAATTATTTTAAATCCTATAGAAAATATGTATTGGGGAAATGATGATGAAATTATACCATAAGAATAGTTTACATAATAAAATTATGATGTATAATAAATGTTAAATTGGAGGAAGAAATGAAGAAAATAAATTGTTTATTTGTACTGTTTTATATGATGAATATTGTAGCCATATATTCACAAGATCAAATGGTGGGTGGAATTATTTATGGTAATGATTGGGCTTTTATGGTATCTGCGCCAGACGGATGGATAATGGATTCAAAAAGTTTATCACAATATAATATTTTTGCATTATTCTATGAAAATGGAAAAGTTTTAGGCGGAAGTACGCCAATAATATATATAAATACGACTGTACTTGCAAATAATACTGATGATGAAATGAAAATATTTATTTCATGGGATTTAGAAAATCATAATAAAAATAATTCAAAAATTATTATGTTAAATAATAAACTAGAAGGTATTACAGATACATATTTTATTTATAATATTGAAAATACTAGAGGACAACTTGAAACAATAATTTACAGAAGATATAAAAACACGTGTTTTTCAATAATTTTAAATGCTCCCAATGAAAGTATAAGGAAACAATTATTTTCAAAAATGGTAGACATTATAAATAGTATGAAATTTATGGATAAAAATTAATATAAGGGCGTACTGCGCAAACAAGTCGGTAAACGTTTCGCCGCCTTCGGCTAATCAATCCGTAGGATTGGAGGGCTACGTTTACCGCCTGAACGTTAGGCGACATTTTCGTTTGGCAAAATTTATAGGAAATTCAACAAAAAACCTAAAAAATAAATAAAATTTATCAATAAAACACTTGACAGTGTATCAAAAATATGATACATTATATATGATGAATAATCAATCTTGTATCATATATTCAGGAGAAAAATTTACCTTGGAATGGTATTATGACAAAAACGGCAAAAGTGTCGCTTATGACTTTTTTTGTGAATCAACAGATGATTTTCAGGATAAATTTCTTGTTTTGGCAAAAAAAATGGGGGATATTGGAAAAATATAATGGAAAGTACATTTGATAAATTTATTAACAGCAACCTCAAAAGGAAGGCAAAATTCGAAAAAGAATACAATGAATTTCTTTTATCGGAATTTGTACTGGAAAAAATGGAATCTGAAAATCTTTCTGTAAGAAAATTGGCAAAAAAGGCAGGAGTATCCCCGACAATAATACAAAAAATAAGGACCAAAAACGCTGAAAGAATAAATTTTAGGACGTTTTCAAATGTATTACATACATTGGGGTATAAGATTAACATAGAAAAAATATAATTCCAATATTGCTCATTGGAAACACGAAAACTACACATATATATAAAAAGGAAGATATTAGCATTTTGACAAAAAATATATATGTCAAGTATTTTTATAATATATTAAAAAAATAGTTTTTTCCTTGACATTAATGTATAAAATTCTTATTTTTATAATAACTATACTATATCTACAGGAAAATATATGAAAAACCATTTATGCCATATTTATACTTTTTTCATAAGAGGTAGAAAAAATGAAGAAGCAATTTTTTATTTTTTTGATTTTTCTTGGAATATCCCAACTTGGCGCTGAAACACTGGTGCAAATATACCCTCCGTCCCTTTTTGGGTTTGTTTCCGGTAGGTTAGCAGTATTTAACTTGCTTGAAGGAAATGGAAGAAATAAAGATGATCCTATGCCTGCAATCTATAATTTGCCTGTCGAAGTACGGCAAATAGTTAAAAAATTTTCCTTTGCTGATTTGATGGTTACCGGCGGATTATCCTTCTTTTTTGAAGATAAAGAGCTGAGTTCCTTAAACTTCAGCGGCGGTTTAACTTTTGGCTATGGGTACGAAAATAAAAATCTTCTTTTTCACACCACGAACATAACAATATATCCGTTATACGAGTTTCCTTTTGCTACTTTCCACGGGAAAAAAGCTCTATTACCATGGAAATTTGCCATTGATGTGACTTTAGAGTTATTTCAAATACGGCCAATAAGTATTAGTTTTTATGGTCGGGTAATAGGACTATACGGGAAAAAACAGGTTGTGCTTGGTTTAGGTGATATAGGTTTAACAGCAGGCGTAGTATTTTAATCGTTTCTTGTCTTGGGAGACGTTGCGGTTGGCAAGCCCACCGCAAGAAAATGACGGTATTTACTTTTGGATATAGTAATTAATAAAAAAATTGTTTATTATAAATCAATAAATCAGGAATAAAAATGGAGAAATGGACGGATAAAATATTTTACCATATATACCCGCTTGGAATGTGCGGAGCGCCTAAACAAAATGATTTTTACTCGCCTGCCGGAAATGGGTTGTTATCATTGGTTAATCATATACCGAGATTTTTACTGCTTGGAATAAATGCGCTTTATATAGGACCGCTTTTTGAGTCAAGTTCTCATGGATATGACACTGTTGACTATTTTCATGTTGACCGTAGGCTTGGTAACAATAATGATCTTAAAGAACTAGTGAGAATACTCCATGAAAACGGTATTTCCGTAATCCTTGACGGAGTTTTTAACCATACCGGCAGGGATTTTTTTGCTTTTAAAGACATTAAAGAAAAAAGGGAAAACTCTCAATATAATAATTGGTATTCAAATATAAATTTTTTTCAAAATAATGAATACAACGATGGTTTTTCTTATGAAGGGTGGGCAGGACATAAAAGTCTTGTAAAATTAAATCTTGATTGCCGTGACGTTCGTGAGCATATTTTTGGCGCCGTAAAATACTGGATAGATGAATTTGACATAGACGGCTTACGATTAGACGCCGCAAATGTTATTTCCGTTAATTTCTTAAAAGACTTATCTTCTTTCAGCAAAAAATTAAAAAAATCATTTTGGCTTATGGGAGAAATTGTTGAAGGCGATTACCGTACCCTGGCACACGAAGGCTGTCTTGATTCAGTAACAAATTATGAGTTATATAAAAGCCTTTGGTCGAGCTTTCATGACCAAAACATTTATGAACTTTCATATGCATTGAAGAGGGAATTTTCTAATGGCGGTCTATACTCGGACATTGGTTTGTATAATTTTGCGGATAACCATGATGTAAACCGTGCGGCGTCTTTACTAAAAGAGCAGGCAAATCTTTTCCCGTTATATGGCGCATTATTTTGCGCGCCTGGTATTCCTTCTATATATTATGGCAGTGAATACGGTGTTTATGGAAAAAGAGATGAGTACAGTGATTATGAATTACGGCCCGCATGGGAAGATGGTTGGCCGGAATCAAATATCGGAAAAGACCTTTTTAAAGAAATATGCCGTTTTTCTAAATTACGATACGAATCAGAGGCATTAAAAAATGGTAATTATTGCGAACTTTTGGTAAGTTACGATCAAATATTCGCATTTTCAAGAGAAACAGATAAAGAAAAAATTATTGTTATCATAAACGCTGTACAAAAAAAGAAGAATTGTATCCTAAATAATAAAAAAATTGGAAATTCAGAATGGATAGATTTGCTTTCAGAAGAAAAGTTTACAGCCGGAAATAATACTCTTGAAATATTATTATATCCTTCATGGTTAAGAATATTAAGAAAATTATGAGAATAAAATAATATTTATTATTTCATTTTTCACCATTAATAATTATAAAGATATTTTTCTTTGTAATTTCGTATGTTAGATTTAAATGTTTAAATATTTTACATTTTGATGGTGATTTAGATTTTATTCAATTAATATACGACATAATTATATTTCCGGTATATCTACTGGTCATTAATGTGTTTTTACGTTAAAAATGAATAAATATTTTAACATAATTAATTTATTAATGATATTAATTTGTATATACATAGGTATACTATTATCTTATTTTATAAATCAAATTATTTATTGTTCAGACGATCCTGAACATGGAATGTTTTATGTTTTACAGGCATTCATTATATTTTTTTATTGCGTAATTGGAATTTTTGAATATATGATTTTAAATACTCTATTATTAAGAAAACAGGGAAAATAGTTATTGATTTATGATAACAGACACGGTAAAAATACTTGACAAACTCTGTAATTAACCATTAAAATTTGATTTTAGAGCCGGTATTTATGTTAACAACGAGATTAACATTGTAAAGGAGTTCATTATGAAAAAAGTGCTTTTTTCCTCATTATTTATTCTTGCGTTTTCTTCATTATGTTTTGCGCAAAACACAAAAATTGATCAGAGAATTACCGGATTATGGATCAACAGTGATGATGACTGCTGGACTGACCCATGCGAAATTACTGTTTCAGGAAACAGCCGGATGATTATTGTAGTTAATACATTTGATGAAGATAATATCGGTACTTTCGCAATAGCGTATAGTACCAGTCTTAAACAGCCGTAATTAAAGGAAAAAATATGTTAAAAGAATCAGCTTGTTCGGAACAATCTAGAAAAAACGGTTTACAGCTTATAACCGCCTCGGATAAAGGCGATATTGAAACCGTAAAATCATTACTAAAAAAAGATGTTTATATACATACGCAGGACAAGGAAGGCAGATGCGCTCTTGTGGCTGCCGCATACAGAAACAATCTTGAAATTGTCGATTTGCTGATTTCCGCCGGAGCGGATGTCAATATGAAAGACAATACCCTGCAAAGCGCTTATTTAATTTCAACATCCGATGGATATACAGAGTTATTAAAGAAAACACTAAAAGCCGGAGCGGATATTCACTGTACGGACAGTTACAATGGAACAGGACTTATCCGGGCCGCCGACCGGGGACATGTTGAAATCATAAAAGAACTTTTAAAGACAGATATCCGAATAAATCATATTAACAATATAGGCTGGACAGCGTTACTTGAGGCAATCATATTGGGCGACGGAGGAAAGCGGCACACTGAAGTTGTGCGTCTTTTGGTTGACGCAGGCGCAGATATTAATTTGCCGGATAAAGACGGAGTCGCCCCGTTGACGCACGCAAAAAACAGAAGATTTTCCGATATTATTAATATTCTTGAAAATTCGTAGTTAAAATTTTTCTCTATTATTTATTATCTTTCTTCCAGTTCTCGATATGTTTTTTTATAGCGGAAAAGCTTTTTTCGCTCATGGCGTGTTCCATTTTACAGGCGTCGTCCACCGCCGTTTTTTTATCGACACCCAAAAAAATTAACCAGTCTGAAATAGCGATATGCCGTTCATACATTGTTTCGGCGATTTTACGCCCCTTGGCGGTGAGGGTTATATAGCCTTCGTCGTCTATAGCGATATAGCCTTGAGATTTCAGGTTTTTCATGGCGACGCTTACGCTCGGTTTTGAGTACTCAAGCTCGTTGACAATATCAATCGAGCGAACCTGATTCCCTTTCAGGCCTAAAACATGAATAGTCTCAAGGTACATTTCCGCCGATTCATGTATGCTCAATTATTGCCTCCCGTATTTATATAATAATACTAAAATACCTGCGTAGCAAGAAAAATTAAAAAACGGCTGTACAGGTTATAGTTGCCGTGTAGAAAGCGGCGTGTTATCATAAAAGACAGAATAATGAATAACACTGACCTAAGAAAACTAATAAAACAACTTATCAAAAAATATCACCCTGATTTAACCAAAGATTCAAATACGGAAACCTTTAATAACGAAATTACAAAGAAATTGACCAATATACTAAATGACCTGAAAATATACTCAAAAAACAAGCAAATTGTTGTTAATGATACATCAAACATACCGGAAAACGCTCTTGTACAGGCGGAAAATCAGGATTACCTGTATTACAAATTGGGGATAAAATACTATAAAAATATTCATCCTAATTTTATTTACAAACGGAAACCGGATAATACCTATACTCTTAAACCTTATAAAGAATTAATTCCGGCGCTGAATAACATAATACTTTCCATTTACCTGTCCGAGAATTATTTTACAAAAGTTATCCTTGAATACCCCAACTCTATCTGGCGCAATGACGCTATCGCCAAAGTAAAACTTCTGTTAAAACTTACTAAAAGCTATGAAAACATAAACCCCAATGAGCAAAAAGTAATAGACAGCGCTAATTTTATTAAGCAAATGGGCATAAAACCGTTATAAGAGGAAAAAAGTACTATTTTTTAATTTTTTGTACAAAAACACCTTTTTAGACGGATTTTTCAGATAAGTAAAAAATTTATATATTTTTTATATAAACGCTTGACAAATAAGTTAGGATACGCTAACCTTTATAATACAAGGTTAGTAATAACTAACCATTTTTATTTACCTTGCGGTTAGTTACAACTTACCGCGGAACCGGAAAAGAAGGAAGGATAAAATGATGCCTTTATCAATGGCGAAAATCGGAGAGGAAACCTCAATAAAAAAGGTGGGCGGCAAGGAAGAAATCCGGCAGTTTCTCGCAAACCTCGGGTTTATTCCCGGTTCGTATATTACGGTTGTTACCAAAAACAGCGGTAACGTAATTGTAAGTATAAAAGAATCCCGTGTGGCTGTAAGCGAGGAAATGGCCGTAAAAATCATGGTGTAAGGAGGATGACCATGCAGACGTTAAAAGAGACAAAACCCGGCGAAACCGTGCGGGTAATAAAAATAAACGGCGGCGGTCCTGTAAAACGCCGTATCATGGAAATGGGCATTACAAAAGGCGTAGAGGTCTATGTCCGCAAGGTAGCCCCGTTAGGCGATCCTGTGGAAGTTACGGTGCGGGGTTATGAACTTTCCCTGCGGAAAGAAGACGCCGAATCAATCGAAGTTGAATAAAACAAGGAGGAAACCATGTCTATAAAAATAGCGCTCGCGGGAAACCCAAACAGCGGCAAGACAACTCTGTTTAACTCGCTCACAGGCTCGAACCAGTTTGTGGGAAACTGGCCGGGCGTAACTGTAGAAAAAAAAGAAGGCAAGCTGAAAAGCCAAAAGGACGTAATCATAACGGATCTGCCGGGTATATACTCTCTCTCGCCTTATACTCTGGAAGAAGTTGTCGCACGTAATTATTTAATTAACGAACAGCCCGAAGTAATCCTCAATATTATCGACGCCACGAATTTAGAGCGCAATCTTTTCCTTACAACCCAGCTTACCGAGCTTGGCATACCCGTTGTCGTGGCGTTAAACATGATGGATGTTGTACATAAAAAAGGAGATAAAATTGATACCGAGAGGCTTGCAAAAGAACTTGGTTGTCATGTCGTAGAAATTTCCGCTCTTAAAGGGGACGGCATTACGGAAGCGGCGGACATTGCGATAAAAGCGGCAACAGGCGAAAAAACCGTACCACGGCACAGTTTCTCAGGCGGCGTGGAACATACTTTGGCGCACATTGAAGAAGCGGTTTTGCATAACCTGCCGGAGGAACAACAGCGTTTTTTCTCCATAAAACTTTTTGAGCGCGACAAGAAAATCATTGAAAAACTGGGGCTAAAACCTGAACAGGTTGCGCATATTGAACAGGATATAAAACGCGAGGAAGCTGATCTGGAAGACGACAGCGAAAGCATAATCACCGCGGAGCGTTATACCTATATTGATTCCATCATCAAGGACTGTATAAAAATTAAAAACAAAGGCAGCCTTACAATTTCGGATAAAATTGACAAGGTAGTTACGAATCGCGTTTTGGCGCTTCCAATCTTTGCGGCGATAATGTTTATCGTTTACTTTGTTTCGGTTACAACCGTAGGAACAATAGCGACAGATTGGGCTAACGACGGCGTTTTTGGCGAGGGCTGGCACCTGTTTGGAACAAGCGTTTGGGTTCCCGGCGTTCCTGTTGTGCTAGGCAATTTTCTTAACGCCATTAACTGCGCCGAATGGCTGCAAGGCTTGATCCTTGACGGCATAGTGGCGGGCGTCGGAGCGGTGCTTGGTTTTGTGCCGCAGATGTTTATACTTTTTATCTTCCTCGCCTTTTTGGAAGCCTGCGGTTATATGGCGCGTATAGCGTTTATCATGGATAGAATTTTCCGCCGCTTCGGATTGTCCGGCAAATCTTTCATTCCTATTCTTATCGGCACGGGCTGCGGTGTTCCGGGCATTATGGCGTCCCGCACGATTGAAAACGACCGTGACAGAAAAATGACCATTATGACGACAACATTCATTCCCTGCTCCGCCAAACTGCCCATCATCGCTCTGATTGCGGGCGCTCTGTTCGGCGGAACATGGTGGGTCGCCCCAAGCGCCTACTTTATCGGGATCGCTGCGATCATCTGTTCGGGCGTTATTTTGAAAAAAACAAAAATGTTCGCCGGAGATGTCGCTCCCTTTGTAATGGAACTTCCAGCCTATCACTGGCCGACTGTCATTAACATTCTGCGCAGTATGTGGGAACGCGGCTGGTCGTTCATAAAGAAAGCAGGAACAATCATTCTTCTTGCGACGATTATCGTCTGGTTTGCGTCTAACTTCGGATTGACACAAGACGGGTTCGGCATGGTCGATATGGAAGAAAGCATTTTGGCAATATGCGGCAGGGCGATTGCCCGCATCTTCACGCCTTTGGGCTGGGGAAGCTGGCAAGCAACAGTCGCCGCCCTCACAGGATTAATCGCGAAGGAAAACGTAGTGGGTACTTTCGGCATACTCTACGGGTTCGGCGAAGTTGCCGAAGACGGAGCGGAAATATGGGGGGCGCTAACCGCGAGTTTTACCACGTTAGCCGCATATTCCTTCTTAGTGTTTAACCTGTTATGCGCTCCATGCTTTGCCGCGATGGGCGCAATTAAAAAAGAAATGAACAATATAAAATGGTTTTGGGCGGCAATAGGCTACCAGTGCGGTCTGGCATATATCGTGTCGCTGTGTATTTATCAATTTGGGATGATGTTTTCAGGTCATTTCGGCTTTGGAACAGTAATAGCGTTTATTATAACGGCAGGTTTCTTATATATGCTGTTTCGTCCTGCGGTTAAGCGGAAATAATGTTTAGAGGAGGAATGTATGGCAATTTTTTTATCAAATAACATGGGGACAATTCTTACCGGATTGGTTTTGCTTGTGATTGTTGCGGCGATTATCCTCAATATATATTGGGATAAGAAAAAGAAATCGGAGGGAAAATGCGCCGGATGCCCCTGCGGATGCGGCATAATAAAAAGCTGATCTGAATAATTACCTGTTTCCCTTGACTTATCCGTCTTAGAGTGACACCATATTATATGAATATAAAACAGGTAATTAATACCATAAAAACACATTCATATATATTGGTTCTGGTTGTCGTGCTAGCGTTCGCTCTGATGGCCGCCTTAAGTTCCTATTTTATGACTGATATTGTCAAACGCCAGTTAGCGTCAAATGCGCAGGCGGCGCTTGACGCCCTTGAGACCGACATAAAAACGGACCTAAAAGAGCCTAGAACGGTACTGGGCAACCAATCCGAATGTGTGCGCACCATGATCCTGCGAGGCGCAGGCAAAGAAGAGGTGCGCACATACCTTAATGATACCACCAATTATATTATTCAAAATGAAGACAAACAACTATTGGGCTTTGGCGGCATTTTCGGTTTTTTTGACGTATTTGGCGGAACGATGCTCGACGGTCAGAATCGTTTGCCGCCGGATAATTATGATCCTACAAAACGCCCCTGGTACAAAGAAGCCGTGGCGGCTAACGGAGAAATAGTATTTTTGCATCCCCATGTAGGGGCGGTAAAGTCTACCGTTGTCATCACCTATGCGCGCGGTTTATTTGATAACAAAGGAAACCTGCTGGGCGCAATTGCTATGGACGTAGAATTTAAGAGGATCAGGGATTATATCATTAACGAGAATTCAGAGAAATTGTGGTTCGGAATATTATTAAACGAACAGTACGAATTAATTGCACATAAAGAACAAAAAATGGAAGGCACAAAATACGAAGACATGAACAGCGATGCCGCAAGGCTGGTGGCCGAACTGAAATTGGGGCATAATGTTTCCGAATTCAAGATGAGGAATTATAAAAATGACGTCTCAATAGTTTTTGCCAGAAAACTGGAAAACGGCTGGTATCTCGGCATCATAACGCCGGAAAAAGATTATTTCTCGGAAGTCAAAAGGGTAAGAATTATCCTTATCATTTTGGGAGCCGCTCTGTCGGCAATATTCAGCGTCATTATGCTTCGTATCGCAAAAGGAAAGGAAAAGGCTGACGCATTGTTAAAAGAAGCCGCCAACCTGCTGGAAAACATCAATGTTATGCAAAAAATACTCAACAATCTTGACGCTATAATTTACATTACAAATCCCCAAACAGGAGAAATAATATTTATTAACGACAATTCAAAGAAGTATTATAATGTCAGCGATGATTGCATAGGAGAGCTATGCTATGAGGTTTTTCAGAAGGGAGCGGGCGCCAAATGCGATTTCTGCCCGTGTAACAAGCTTGATAAAGACCCGGAGAAAGTAATTGAATGGATTGAATTCAGCGCAATAACAAAACGCCACTACCGTAATTCGGCCTGTTATATTTCATGGCCCGGAACCCCAAGAGCGCACCTGCGGCATTCAGTTGACATAACGGAATTGTATGACGCCAGAGAACAGGCGGTTATGGCAAACCGTGTTAAAAGCGATTTCCTTGCCAGAATGAGCCATGAAATACGTTCGCCCATGAATGTTATTTTAGGCATTATCGAAATGCAGCTTGAAAATGATCTGCCGCCCGATACATTGGAAGCGCTAGACAAAGTTTATAATTCCGGTTATCTACTGCTTAATATAATCAACGACATACTGGACCTTTCCAAGATTGAATCTGGCAAGATGGAATTAACTCTGGTTAATTACGATGTTTCAAGCGTGATCAACGATACGGTACAGCTTAACCTCATGCGTTTCGGAAACAAGCCCATTCAATTTGTTTTGAAAGTAGATGAAAATATCCCGGCAAGATTATTCGGCGATGACCTGCGCATCAAACAGATATTGAATAATCTCCTTTCCAACGCTTTTAAGTACACAGACTCAGGGCAAATATCACTGTCGGTTTCCGCCGAGACATCCGCAGTGAGTAAATCCATAACGCTTGTTTTCCGTGTGAGTGATACAGGGCGAGGCATGAGTAAAGATCAGGTAGACAGGCTGTTTGAGAATTATGCCCGCTTTAACCTTGAAACAAACCGCCAAATCGAGGGTACAGGCCTTGGCATGGGCATTACCAAAAACTTTATTGAAATAATGAAAGGCAGCATTAAAGTTGAAAGCGAATTAGGAAAAGGCACAACATTTATTCTCCGTCTGCCGCAAGGTTATATCAACTCAACAGTGTTAGGCAGGGAAGGAGCGGAAAGCCTTCAACAATTTAATACTGAAAAAAAAGCAAAGCAAAAAAGGACCTCGCAAATTCAACGGGAATATATGCCCTACGGGAAAATACTGGTTGTAGACGATATGGAGCCGAACCTTTATGTCGCAAAAGGGCTTCTTTCACCTTACGGATTGTCTATAGATACCGCTTTAAGCGGGGAAAAAGCGGTTGAAAAAATAAAAAGCGGCCTTGTATTTGATATTATCTTTATGGATCATTACATGCCGGAAATGGATGGAATAGAAACGGCAAAAGCTATACGCGCTCTTGGTTACAAGGAACCGATTATCGCTCTTACCGCCAACGCTTTGGTCGGACAGGCTGAAGTTTTTATGGCAAACGGTTTTGACGGATTTTTATCCAAACCAATTGACACACGTCAGATTAACTCAACGCTTAACAGACTGATACGTGACAAATATCCTGCCGAAACGGTCGAAGCCGCCCGGCAGCTAAAGAAAAAACTGGAGAAGGGAGAAAGTTCCGAACCGCTTGATTTAAGTAAAATAAAAGCTCTTGTTGTAGACGACTTCATGCCGAATTTAAGCGTAGCGCAGGGTATGCTGCAGGAATACAAGATGCAGGCGGACGGCTTGTCAAACGGACATGACGCTGTTGAGCGGTTAAAAAGAGGAGAGCCGAAGTACGATATTATTTTTATGGACCTCATGATGCCGGAAATGGACGGCATGGAAACAACAAAGTTGATACGCTCCATCGGTACGGATTACGCTAACACAGTCCCTATAATCGCTCTTACTGCAATTATAACCACCGAGACTACCGAACAGGAAAAAATGCTTTTGAATAACGGTTTTCAGGCGGTTTTATACAAACCTTTAAGCGTTGCCAAAGTGGACGCCTTTATTAATGACTGGATGAATGATAAAATACAGGGAATAAAGTCCCCGGAAGAAAAGGAGAAAGATATGGAAATTGACATCCCCGGAGTAGACACCGGAAGAGTAAATGAGCTTTACGGCGGCAGCATGAAAATATTTTTACCTGTATTACGTTCATATCTTTCTGTTATTCCCGAAGCTCTGGAAGAAATGAGCCATGTTACATCGGAAACATTGGCGGACTATACAACCAAAGTACACGGCGTTAAAAGTTCTAGCGACAGCATCGGCGCTGAAGAAGCGAGGAAAATGGCGCTTGAACTTGAAATGGCGGCGAAAGCCGGAGACTTTGCGGCGGTATCCGCAAAGAACGGGGCATTAATTAAATATGTGAAAGAGCTTCTGGTCCACGCTGAAAAGTGGCTTGCGAAGGCGGACAAATAAGAATTTTTTCGTCTTGGAAGAGCCTTTCGGCGTTGGAACGTTTGGATTTTTTCCACCCACACCCTGCGGGTGCAGAAGATTGTTCCCCAGGGAGGATTTGAACCCCCACAAGCAGATCCAGAGCATTTAAGTCTGGGAATAAAACATATAATCTAGTTATATATTGTCATATATTGTCGCATTAGTCAAGTGTTTTTTTAATAAATGTTATATATCGTTATACCTTGTCTAATGTCATCTAACGCTGTACTCATTATTTTACTGTACATTTACTGTACAAATTCTGTACATTTTGAATAAAAA
>Ga0268262_10003168_pt1 | contig 18102 bp, 17 predicted proteins | sample TergutNc150P3_FD_190354 | JGI IMG/M metagenome (GOLD analysis project Ga0268262, IMG submission 190354) | Nasutitermes corniger P3 segment gut microbial community from laboratory colony in Florida, USA - Nc150 P3 (SPAdes) (version 2) | ecosystem: Host-associated > Arthropoda: Insects >...
CCATCCGCGCCGGAGCTGCTTGAGCCAACAGATGGAGAAGAGTTGGTGGCTCCGCCATTTGTGGAAGAAGAGTAAGGGGTGGTAGGTGGCGCGGTAACATAGCCGCCGGAAGAAGAAGACAAATCCGCTTGCCCATTTTTTTCAGGGATGGATTGGAGAGAGTTGCTATCATCGCCGCAAGCGATCAAAAAAAACACAAAGGCAACTGCTGCGGGAAGGGTTAGGCTCACGATCCGGTTCATAAACACCTCACTTTGGGGGTACTGTTATATTATAATATATATTTCATTTACACTAATGGTACATCTTGGAAAGAAAAAAAGCAACTTTTTTCCCCTGTATGGCAAGCCACCCCCTTTCCTTGTGGCAAAACCTTGAATAAAAGGCAGTCAAAATCGCAATCCGGCGACCAGCTCGTCACTTTTAGGAAATTTCCGCTGGTAGAGCCTTTATGCCAAAGCTCCCCCCTGCTGCGGCTCCAAAACACCATTTCGCCCTTTTCCAGGGTCAATTTCAAAGCCTCTTCGTTCATCCAAGCCATCATTAGCACCGTGCCGTCTTGCGAGTGCTGAACAATAGCGGGAACTAAGCCCTGCTCGTTGTATTTTATGGAGTTCATCCCCTTACCTGCCCGTTGCCTTTTAGCACCCATTTATAGCTGCACAAACTCTCCACGCCCATAGGCCCTCTGGCGTGCAGTTTGTCGGTGGAAATGCCAACTTCCGCCCCAAGCCCGTACTCGCCGCCGTCTGCAAAGCGGGTGCTGGCATTCAGCATAACGCTGGAACTGTCCACATTGTTTGCAAAGTATTCCAAGGCTTTGGCATCCTCTGCAACTATAGCATCCGTGTGGTGGCTGCCGTGTTTTTCAATATGCTCGCAGGCTTCTTTTACGCCTTCCACAAAAGCAACTGAAATTTGCAAATCCAAATACTCTATCCCGCATTTATCGTAGTGAAGCACCACGCCCGCCTCTTGCAACGGTTTTAGAATTCGCTCAACGGCTCCCTTTGGCAAGTCCTTGTGAAATAGCACGGTTTCTGCGGCGTTGCACACGCTTGGGCGCTGGACTTTTGCGTTGAATAAAATTTTTGCGGCTTTTTCCACATCCGCGCTTTTGTCCATGTAAACATGGCAAATCCCGTTGAAATGCTTTATCACTGGAATTCTCGATTGCTCGCTTACAGCCCTGATTAAGCCTTCCCCGCCACGCGGGATAACCAAGTCCAGGTACTCGCTTTGCTTTAGCAAATCGCCCAGCAAGCTGCGGTCGGGGTTGTCTATGTACTGAACGGCATCCTTTGAAATTCCTAGCTCCGCAAGGGAGTCGCAAAACAATTTTGCCAAAAAAGAGCTTGAGTGCACGGATTCCTTTCCTCCGCGCAAAATGACGGCATTGCCAGCTTTAAAGCAAAGCGCAGCCCCATCTATTGTTACATTAGGGCGGCTTTCGTAAATGAAAAAAATCGCTCCGAGCGGCACACTTATGCGGCTGATGTCTATGCCGTTTTTAAGCGTTCTGTGTTCCAAAATTTTGCCAAGGGGGTCTGCAAGTGCGGCTATCTCTTCAACTCCCTTTGCCATGTCTTCTATGCGTTTTGGGGTTAGCGTTAGGCGGTCTATCATAGCCGGAGCCATGCCGCCTTCTTTTGCAGATTTAACATCCCTTTCGTTTTGCTCTATTATCTTTGCTTGCTGCTCACGGATGAGTTGCGCTGTTTTTTGCAAAACGTCATTACGAGTTTGCGCGCTTAAACTCCTCAATTCAAGCGATGCGTTTTTTGCTTTTTGAGCTATGTGTTCCGCAATCATTTTAAAATTTCCTATCTTTTGCCAAGATGGAAAAAAATATAGAAAAAAGCATTGAGGAAACCCTGCGAAAATCATCGCCCGCAAGGGCTTGGAGCAAATTGTTGCTCTGCCTTTGCTGCCTAGCTTTTGCGATATTCATCAGGTTTTTTGTCTTTTCTATTTGGAGCTTTGAAGGGAAAATAGTTCCTGTTTGCGAGCTTGCCTTATGCAAAAAAAATTCCAAAGCTGGGGATTTGCTATCGGTAGCCACAAAAAGCGGGAACTCCATTTTGCTTTGGCAAGTTGGGAAAAGCGGAGACACTGTGGACATTCAAACTCCCTTTGGCAATTTGATAATAGACATTCCCAGAGTTGGAGACACGGTATATTTTGAAAGGCTGTACCCAATGCTTTGGGATGCATCCCTTGCCCTGTACAGGGAGCTTTCGCCGGAGAAAAAAATAAACACGGAAATCTCCATTTGGAGCGGGAAAAAAGAGCTCCCTTTTGCCTATGTCGGTAGGGCAAGCATTTCAGGGCGCCCGGTTTCCGAAAGGGAAGTGGCTTTTTTGCCCTGGCAGGAGCTGAGAATTTTGGAGCTTCAATTGCAAAAAATTTTCCCGGTTTATGACCATATCCGTTTTAAGAGAAAACTCTTTGCGGATACCCTTGAAATCAAAAGCCTTGTGATAAATGAGGAGCTATTTTACCTCTCGTGCGAAAAAGCTGGCCAGCAGAAGCTGTGCTTTGACAGCAGGGAAAACGGGTTCTTTAAAAAAAGCGAAATACAAGGAATTGCATTATAAAGGGAGATTTTTTACTATATTTCTATTATGACGACGAAATCTAACAATCGAATTTTGATAATGGATGATTCATTAGCTTTGTTAAAAGTTATGGCTCAAACTCTTGCCCAGCACGGTTATGAAGTTGAAACCGCTACAAACGGTGTTATTGGTTTGCATAAAATGGAAACTTTTCACCCAAGGCTTGCCATAATAGATATAATGATGCCAGAGATGGACGGCTACGAAGCGACCAGAAAAATCAGAAATGCGTACCCAGAGACCAACGTAGTGATGTTTTCTGCCCAGCCAGCCTCTGTTGTTGAAAAAAATGCGTTTGCCGCAGGTGCAGATCTGTTTTTGCAAAAACCGCTCAGGGAACCGGTATTGCTAGGTATTGCCAAAAAATATACCACCGTTGAAGTTTCTGAGGCCGAAGAAGAACACGAAACCGTTTTATATTATGAACCTGACCAGCCTTATATTGTGCACGTTAGAACCTGCTATTTCTGCGGTTGCGACCATGTGAACTTTTTTGTGCCGCGCAAAGAGGCTTTTGAGGAATCTTGGGAAGCAGGCATATTCCCCAAATACAAGCCTAAAGAGGGCTTTCTCAGATGGGATTTTATGTGCACAATGGTTGCCGTTTGCCCAAGCTGCTTGTTTGCCTCTTACGATATAAATGATTTTGCGGTGGACCCCAAGCACACCTCTTTCCCCTATAGCGGCGATGCCAAGCGCATTCTCTCAAGGGGAATAACAGCGCGTAAAAAAATGGTAAGCGTTGAAAATACAGAAACGGTATTCTCCAACCCCAACCGCGATTTGCAAAGGGTTATGGAATCTTTCTTATTGGCGGAAAAGGGCGGGAACGGCCTTGTGATAGGTGACAAACAAGGCGTGTATTGCGATATAGGTTTTTATACAACCATGTATGCCGTACTTAGGTATGCCATGACTCGCGATAAAATTGAATATCAAAACAATTTGCACGAATCTATAGAGCTATTTTCAAATCAGTTAAAAATTCAGAACACATCTCGTGTTATAAGGGCAAAGACCTATTATTTTTTAATAGCCCTGAACATGGCAACCGGAGCCTCCATACGTGCAAACGAATTAAAACTGGAACTCGAAAATTTTTACCGCAGGATAGGCGGGGCAGATGACGCTTCCTTTGAGGAAAGGCTTTGGAACGAAAGGCTGCTCTACATTTGGAAAGAAGGTGTAAACTCCGATATCATCAGAGAATTTTAAAATGACATGCCTGGTATCTTCAAGCCTTTGGTTATAGCTCCAACGCTTTCTTGGTAGGCTTTGTCTTTTTTAGCGATGGCTTCGTTGAAAGCCGCCATTAGAAGGTCTTCCAAGGCTTCCACATCGCCAGCATCCACAGCGGATGGGGCAATTTTGAGTTCGGTCAAAGCTCCGTTGCCATCAAGGGTCACCTTGACCGCGCCGCCACCTGCTTCTGCGCTAAAGCTCTGGCTCTGCAAGCTCTCCTGGGTCTTCTGCATTTGATTCTGCATCTTCTGCATTGAGCGAAGCATTTGCTGCATGTCCATTTTGAACCTCCTTTTTTATTCCGACTAACTTTAATCCCATATATTTTACAAAATCCGCCAGATGAGGATTTTCTTTTAAATCCTTTTCAAAAGGAGAAGCCGCCTGTAGGGGCGTCGTTGGGGCAGACCTATGTGTCTGCCCTTCCGGCGCCCGTACCTGCTGCTGCGGGTTAGATAAAACTGCCGATTTTTTTTTGGCTTTCCTCTTTTAGGGGAGTGCTTTTGATATTTTCCAAAACTTCTTTTATATTAACAACCCTGTCTAGCCAAGCTATTTTTGAAAATTCCGCTTCTGCCAGCAAGCGTGGATTCAAGCCATGCCTTGAGGAGCACCTTTCGCTGAGTTCGGTTATGATTTTTGCAATTCGCAAAATATCGCCTTGCTCAAAAGCAGGGGCAAGTTTTTTTAGATTATCCAAATTTTCTTGAGAGATCTCAAGTGTCTCGGCTGGTATTCCAATTTTTGAATAGAGAAAATTGCGCAAAAATCTTATTAACCCTTCTAAGAACACCTGCACTTCCACACCAGATTCTATAGCCTTTTCCAACACGGCAAAACTCCCTTTTGCATCGTGGGCTTCAAAGGCTTGGACAAGCTCAAAGTAAAGCGCATCTGATGGAATGCCAAGCGCATTTTGCACGGACTCTGCTGTTATTGAATTGCCGCTATAGGCAAACACTTCATCAAAGATTGTGAGGGCATCGCGCATGGAGCCGTCTGCTTTTTCCGAGATTATGGAAAGGGCTTCCGGCGCAATTTTTATGCTCTCCTGTTCGCATACATAAGCGAGCCGTTTTGAAATTTGCAAGGGAGAGAGCCTTTTGAAATCAAAGCGCAGCACTCTGGAGAGAATTGTTGGCAAAACCTTGTTGACCTCTGTGGTTGCAAAGATAAAAACCAAATAGCTTGGCGGTTCTTCCAAAGTTTTCAACATTGAATTCCAAGCCTGTTTTGAAAGCGCGTGAACCTCGTCTATTATTAAAATTCGGTACTTGCTGTTCATGGGTGGGTACTGTGTTCCGTCAAGAACCTCTCGCATATCGTCCACGCCGTTGTTGCTCGCTGCGTCAATTTCCAAAACATCTATAGCAGAACCTGCTGTTATGGCTTTGCAGCTCTCGCATTGCCCGCAGGGTTTTTCCCCCTCCGCTGTGCAATTAAGCATGGAAGCTAAAATACGGGCGGAGGTTGTTTTGCCAACGCCTCTTGTGCCTGTGAATAGAAAAGCGTGGTGGACTTTATCCGTTGCAATAGCATTTTTAAGCGTTTGGGCAATATGCTCCTGCCCAACCATCTCGCTAAATGAGCGTGGCCGCCATTTTCTCGCCATTGCTATATAGGGCATAGGGTGGTAATATACAATTTTAAAAAAAAATGAAGATTTTTCATTTTTTTTGAGTTAATTGCAAGTGAATATGCAAAAAAAACAGGTATTTTTGCTTTTTTTCACTTTTTTCATTTTTTTTTCCGTTTATTTCCGTTTACAAGCGTCTAAGGTAAAGATGGAAGAAGATCTAGAAGATTTGCCCGAAGATTTACATATTTGGGAGATGGCACTGCTGGCCTCGCCGGATTCCTTTGGAGTTATGCCAGCAGGTTTTACGCCGGAATTGCCGATGGCGGCAAAGGGCAATTCGGCGGGAGATGAAGTTGCAAAAAGCGAAAAAAATGAGTTTTACTATGCGGCGGTTAAAACGCAGCTCTGCGTGGATTCGAATTTGAGTTTCTCGGAGGGCCTTGCTACCGCTTATTTCAGAAATTCGGAAAGCAATGGGGAAAAAATCTTTTTGCAAGGGAATACATTCCTCTCAAAAATCGCAAAAGCGATTTTTGAGAGAGATGAAAAACTTTTTGCAAAGACTTGCGAAGCCAGCAAAGATAAAGATTACTTTATGCAATGTGCCAAAGCATTGGAAGAACATGGGTTTGCCGTTGAAAAAACGGATAATTTGGATAAGAATTCTTGGCAAAGTTTGTTCAAAGCGGTTTTGCTCTTAACAGAGGAATATCTAGCTACAAAATGCGAACTGCCAAACTTAAAAGTAATTGAGTGCAAAGATAATGACGAAAGTTCAGATGATTTGAAAATCATATTTGCCCCGCAGAATACGGATGAAAAACAGTTAAAAGGCTCTGCATTATTGCCTTTGGAGCCAGCTATCTGCTCTAGCGATTTTCTCTACATAGATTCCACATTCTTCAATTTTTTAAATGAAAATTTCCCATATAAAAATGACGAAAAGGAGTTCGTAAAATTTTTGAAAAGAATTTATGACGAAAAGGTCTGCAAAAAGATTTGGCCCATGCCTATTCCCAAATCCATAAAGACAGGTATAATGGAAGCGAACAAAATGGGAGCTTACAAAGACAAAAAAATTTACATAAGCCACCGGCTCGCGCTTGATTCCCTACGGGATTCAAGCGCTCGCTTTACCTTGCTCATGACCATGCTCCATGAATACGGGCATTTTTTGGACGACGTTTTGCATGAGCGAGCTGGCATAGCAGGGGATTCCGAAGGCGAAGAGGGTAAAAATTTTGCTTCTAAATTTTTGGAATATTCACCATCAAATTTACTCAACACGGATTTTAAATTCGCGGATTTAAGCACTCTAGACCAAAATGCAGAAGACCAGACATTTTCGCTTGAAATTAATGATTTGAGCTATAAGAGGAGAAAGGAAATTTTGTGTTTATTTGAATACAGCGAAAATATGGAAAACGGAAGCCTAAAACTCCCCAACGGCGATACTATAGATGACGTGGAATTTTTCGCGAATAAAGTTGATAATTTTGCAAATGCAAATCATCAAAAGTTGACCAAAATAGGAGCCGAACGTTCAGAGATAAAATTTACGCGAGAATTGGAATATGGAAGTATTTGGCCAGATTTTCCAAGCGATAAGCCTCTTACGGTAAATCGCCCTTATGCAATTTTAGTTTTAAGCGAAAAATATGAAACAGAAAAAACGGACATAGTATACCAAAGTCATTTTGGCGAAAACCAGCATTGGCATTCCATGTGCCCAAAGCTAGGGAAAACCCCTACAAACAACGAGGTTCGGAGTATTATTTTAAAGCAATGCGAGAAATGGTATTCAGACGCTTGGAAATATAAACAAGAAGGTAAAAAGAATTATAGCGATATGGAACTGGGAAAATTGTGCCACATGTTGCAGGATAGTTTTGTTTTGGCTCATTGCTGGCGCAGGTATATAGGCGATGAGAAATTTATAAATATGGATAAAATTGATAGGTATGACAACGGAAAAATTTGGACTTTTCAGGATTACGCTGCCCAAGATGGAGATTATCACGGCTATGCCGATTCGCCAATCCAAGAAGGGGGAGTGGAAACCATCGGTTATAAAAGCGCGGAAAGAGCAACGGAACAGATAATGCTCAGATTTAATAAAAATTTGAAATGGCATGAAAGATATTCTACTTTAGACAGTCCTCAAAGTTATTTAAGCAAAATTTACGACTTATGTGACGGCAGGGCAGATAAGGAAAGCGGCGGCAGCCACCCTTGGTTTAAGAAAGATTCCGGTCTGTCGATAAATGAACTTCAGGATCGTTTGGCAAAACTCAGCATGGAGGTAGAAAATGAGTGAAAGATGGAAGAAAAGGGTGCTACTGAGAGACAGAATCCTGAGCCGGCGCAGGGATTGAGTCTCCAGCGGCGGTTGAGTCTGCGGCAGGGGCAACCGGGGCTACTGGTGGCTCCCTGAATATCAGGTAAAATTTGCTGTTGAGTTCTGTTAAAAGCCTTGTGACCAAGGCTCTCATAACATCTATTCTCTGCTGCGCTGGCATGGGCTTGGTTTGGCATTCAATCATACCGCAATAGCCCGTGAACCAAGATGTATCCGCTTGCATGGTTCCTTTAAATGGCCCTGTTGGCAAATTTGCGGAATAATCCATCTTTAGCGAAACGCTCCGCTTGCCTATAAAAAACAGAAAAAATACCCTGCCGTGCTTGTCCTTTGCCGTTTGAAAGGTTAAATTTAAAGAGAGGGTATCGGGTATTTGCAAAATTTTTCTGCTTTCGCTTTGCATAAAAGTGGTGATTTCCACATTGTCGGAGGTGTTTACAGTTATAGCTGCGTCTGCAAGCCCTATGAACAATAGCACTACCACCGCAAAGTTTGTAAATTTAACCCGTGAACGCAATTTTGGAATTCCAGCTATGAAAAATTTGAGCATGTTTGCAAAGATAGTAATTTGCTTAGGGTTTGTGTCCTTGGGGCTGCTCTCCTGTTCCGTATCTAAAAAAATCCAAGCCGCAAGCATATTGAAGCAGTGCAATTTTTCATTCAAAAGGGCGAGCATGGACGGTTTTAAAGGCGATTCTTTGGTATTCAGCGTGTTTTTGAATGCAAACAACAAGGGCAAAGATTCGCTTTTTGTGCAAGGCTTGAACGGGATGCTTTATTTGGATTCGCTCTTTGAAATTCCAATAAGCCTGCAAAAATCCGTATGGCTCTCTCCGGGGAACAATGAGCTGAGTTTTTCCGGAGCGGTTCAGCTTAACCTTTTTAAACTCTTGGCAGTGCCTAACCTGAAAAAATTCACCATTCGGGGAATTGCCTACATAGCCCTAAAACCGGACCAAAAAACAATAGAAGTGGATTTTGACGAAACCCGTGACATTCCGCCAAATTTACTGGAAAAGCAAGTTAAGGGCTTGATAGGTCTATAGATACGACTTTAGATTTACTATATTACGTATATAGATTATGTCGCTTTTGCGCTTTGTTGCATTATTCTTTTTTGCTGCCTTTTCCATAGCCAAGGCGGCGACGTGTTCTGATTTTCAAATTTTTGCGAATGGACAATCTATAAATGCCCCTCCGGGCAACTCGAACATCAATTATCATATAATGATTGGGGAGGATTTGGTATTTTCAGTTCCTACTCCGAGCGATACCATAATATGGACTATAAAGAGCCAATGGGTTAATGGCATAATCTGCGACAACCAATCATGTACCCCTCCTATAAGTTTAGAGGTCACTGGAAACACAGTGGACCCCATGGAGTTGAAAGTAAAGACCTGCGGAGTTGAAAAAACAATAAACATAATGTTAAAAGTTAGGCCATACATCATAACTTATAACTCAGATGGGGGCACGTCAGTCCCACCGGATTCAGTGGAGCCTGGAAAATCCGCAACGCGGCCAGCAGACCCTTTAAAAACAGGTTACAGTCTTTCCGACTGGAAAAAATCTGATGGAACCGTTTACACATTTTCGGTTCCAGTGACGGAGGATATAACGCTCAAAGCCACGTGGGTTCCAAAAACCTACACCCTGACATTTGACCCTAACGGCGGAAATGTAAGCCCTACAACCCAATCCGTCACTTACGATGCGCCAATTGGAACCCTGCCAACGCCCACGAAAGATGGCTACGATTTTAGCGGATGGTATTCAGCCAGCGGAGTGGAATACAAACCTACAACACTTTACAAAATTGATGGACCAACCACGCTTTCTGCCAAATGGACACCAAAAAAGTACGAAATAACTTTTGATGTAAACTCTGTGGAAGGCATAGTTAACCCTGCGAGCATACGTGTAACATACAAAGAGCCTGTTGGAGCTTTGCCAACGCCCACAAGAGTAGCTCACGAATTTAAAGGCTGGTTTTCTGACCCAGCAAACGGGGTGGAATACAAAGCAACAACAATTTACGACTCTTTAGGACCAATCATCCTTTATGCTAGATGGGAATTTATAAAAGGCACAAGGCCAACGATCGCTTTGCTGGATTTCACAATCCCAAGCGGATTGGTTTACAACGGAGCGGAAATAGCCCCATTGATAGCAAGCCAAAAAGTTGGAACTTATGGAAAACTCGGCGACATAACCATTTTATACGATGGGAAAGATACTCCGCTGCCTAAAGACGCAGGTACATACGCTATATACGCATTTATCGCTAAAGACATAAGCGAGGATTACGATACCGCAACTGTTTTGCTCGGTTCCTTGACCATAAATAAAGCTCCCGCAACTGCGACCATTACTTCTGTAGTAGCGAAATCTAAAGTCTATGATGCAGATACGCTTGCTGAAATAGACGATATAAAATTCGATGTAAGTCCGCGTTACGGTGATGAAGTTTCGCCAGGGGACTACTCCGTCAGCGCATGGTTCGACTCTCCAAATGTGGGACTCCATGACGTAAAAGGAAATATCTCTTGGCTACCGGACGGTCCTTTGTCCAAGAACTACATCATAAGCCCATCGCCTTTAAATTTTCCCGCAAACATAAAAGCAAGCATAACTCAAGCGACTGGAGAATTGCGCATAATAGATTCATTGTTCGATAAAAATTCGCCGCTCGATCCGCCGTTTTATGAATATACAGAAGCAGGAAACTACGCTAAAAGGGTCCCGCCCCACGAGGTTTACAGAAGTCCTTTTATTTCAGATACCGTGGAGATACTTTTTGAATATAAAAAAGATACTGACCCGGATGCAGCCTACTCCATACTTCCGCCAAATAGCAGGGGATTGTGGAATATCAGGGCAACTCTAGCTCCAACCGCTAATTACACAGGTGCTATGGATTGGAAAATATTTAAGGTTATAAGAGGCAGCGCATACCCGGTTATTCCTACTATTGAATTTTCAGAGGATTATTTTGCAAAAGATTCCGTTTTAAGCGATACTTTGCGGAAATACTATGTTGCAGACTCTTGCGAAATAGAAAACACAACTATAAAAATAACAATTGATAAAGGAGAACCCGATATTGTCCTTAAACTGAGAGGTAATAATTCTCCGCATAGGCAAGGGGACGAGAACCTAGGTTATTATTACGAAATTCCATTTAGCTTTAGCAGCAAGCCTAGGAAGCTAGACACCCTGTTTTACACATTGACAGACACTATTTCTGATATATATACTTATAAACAATACGATACCCTGCTGATAGAAACCCCCATTGTTTTTGATTCCATAGCAAAGCAAAAATGGAACAATGTCTTATTCATAAACAACAATCCAAAGAACAACGGGGGCTATGAATTCAAAGATTTTAAATGGTTTAAGAATGATAAAGCGGTAGATAGTTTGCAATTCTATTCTGCTGGGCCAAGAAGCACAGATGTTCTAAAAGCGAGCGATGTTTACAAAGTTACCATGCACACAAAAGATGGCAGTAGAATTTCCACATGCAAAGGCAGCCCCAAAATTATAATTCTCCCTGTAACAGCAGAAACCCCTGCAGTTACAAAGCAGGTGCTGGGCATCAACGGAAAAACAGCAAAGCCGGAGCAAAAGGTTTACGATATTTATGGAGTGCGGAGAAAAGAGACGCCCGCTGGGGTTTACATAATTAAGGATAAATAGAAATGCAAAAACTTACATGCATATTGATAGCAATATTTATTCTAGTATTCAATACAGCCATCTTTGCCCAGCCTTATTTTGAATTGGACGCTCACTACGGCTTTGGAGCATCCGAGCTATCGTTTAACAGCGTTCCGGGCATTGGAGTTTCGTTTTATCCTTTTAAGAATATTGGCATTTCCACTGGGGTTGAATATTCATGGCGTTGGCAAACAGAGGTAAACAGCTACAAAGGCTCAGGCCCTAGAACACTTGATGATGAAGGGGATACACTTATTTTCAGCTATGTGGTGAGGAAATACGAAGAGGAATGGCGAGGGAAAATTTTGCAAATTCCAATTTTATTAAAATACAGCGATGATTTTTATTATGCCGCCGCAGGTATGAAGATAGGAGTGCCGCAAAGTGCCAAAACAGATATAAGCTACAAAGATTTGCGAACAGAGGGTTATTACCCTGAAGATAACCTAACCTTAACAGTGCCGGATTTTCAGGGCTTTGGTGTTAGAGACGGTTCTGCCAAAACAAAAATACTCAATGTAAAAAACTTGATTATGCTTGCAGTGGAAGGCGGGGTGAGATATAAATTAAACGATAATTTTTCCCTGCTCGCGGGAGCATTTGTGGATTATTCCCTTAACAAAGGCTTTGACAGGTCCCGAACTCTTCTGCCTGTTGTTGAGAGAATACAGAAAAAAGGCAGCGCGGATATTGTTGTGCATGATACCTGGGAGTCTTGGCAACCTTGGAGCGTAGGCGTAACGGTTAAATTTGCTTTTAGCGTTGGCTCTCGCAAAGAGGAGTTGCCGCCAGTCGTAGATACAACCGTTTACGAAGACCCTAACATAACCATACTGCCAGACTCCTTGCCGCCGCCAATGTCCATCGATGGCTTTGACCCGCAGTTCGAGGAGTTTATCCCGATAAGCCCCCTTCCTGTTCCAAGCGATTTTGTAGAGGTTTCACCGTTGCCGGGGCCCCTGGCGCGCAGAGAACCGGATTTTATATTTAGTTATCCCGAAGCCCGCACAAGCCCAAACTACTCGCCCCACACAATTTTGATTGCGCAAATAGCGGATGCCCTCAGAGCAAAGCCAAGTTCGCAGCTTCACTGCGTAGGTTATTCGGAAAAATTAGCCTCCGAATTCTTTGCCTACGAAACAGCCTTCCAGCGCGCTCTTCGCATTCGCCATATATTATCCCGCCTTTACGGCATTGATGAGGGAAGCGTCTTTATCTATTCACAAGGTTCAAATAACTCCGGTGGCTCAAATAGCGCTGGCTATAGAAGAGTGGAATGCTTTTTAGTAGATACGGATTAACAATTTCTACATTCGCAAAGAGGTAGTTTTTGGATTATATTTCGCCAATAGGAGTGTTGCGCATAGAGGCTTCTGAAAAGGGCTTGCGTTCCATAAGATATCTATCTCATGAGCAAGCAGCCTCCGAGTCTGCGCCGGAAACTCCCAGCAGTGAAGAGGCAAGGAACAGCATGGCTTTGTGCGTTTCTGCCCTCAATAGCTATTTTGCAAAACAATGGGGCGCGTTTGAGCAAATACGTTCAAAAATTCCCCTAGACCTTAAAGGCTCGGCTTTTCAAAAAAAAGTTTGGGGAGCAATTTATTCGCTGCCAAACATTTATCCAATATGCATATCTTATTCGGAGCTTGCAACGTTGGCAGGCAAGCCAAGCGCGGTTAGGGCATGCGCAAATATCTGCGGGCAAAATGAAATTCCAATTTTAATACCATGCCACAGAGTGATAACGGTAAATGGGCAACTCGGAGGTTATTCAAGCGGAATTTTCAGAAAATCTTGGCTTTTATGGCACGAAGGTCTGCTTGCAAAAGGTTCTAAATCAAACATTTTATTGCTGCAACCACCTCAAACGAGGTAAAAAATTTGAAAAAACGTCAACAGCTGTTTGCAAAATACGACTACTGCCCTTTTGTTCAGTATTTTTTTACTATATTTACGCAAACAAACACAAAAGGAAGGCAGTATGTCTAAAAAAGCAGCTAAAGAGAACAAGAGCACGCTCTCACCAGAAAAAGCAAAGGCGGTTGAGGCTGCCGTTGCGCAAATAGAGAAAAGCCACGGCAAAGGTGCTATAATGATCCTCGGCAAAGAAAGCGCCGAGGAGATTCCCGTTATATCAACTGGTTGTATCCAGCTTGATATGGCTCTTGGAGTGGGTGGAATTCCAAGGGGTAGGATAATCGAAATTTTTGGGCCGGAGTCTTCTGGCAAAACAACGCTAACCCTGCATTGCATAGCGGAGGCGCAAAAAGCGGGCGGCGTTGCGGCGTTTATAGATGCCGAGCACGCCTTTGACGCGAACTACGCCCGCAAGCTCGGAGTGGATATAGATAGCTTATTGGTTTCCCAACCGGACTCCGGCGAGCAAGCCCTTGATATATGCGAAACCTTGGTGCGTTCCAGCGCCTTTGACCTTATAGTGATAGATTCCGTTGCGGCATTGGTACCCGAGGCGGAGATAAAAGGCGAGATGGGAGATAGCCACATGGGCTTGCAGGCAAGGCTTATGAGCCAAGCTCTGAGAAAGCTGACTGGCATACTCAACAAATCGAATACGGCTTTGATTTTCATAAACCAAATTCGCATGAAAATAGGAGTTATGTTCGGCAACCCAGAAACAACAACCGGCGGCAACGCCCTGAAATTCTACGCCTCTCAGCGCATGGATATACGCCGAGTTAGCACCATAAAAGAAGGGGAAAATTCCATTGGCAATCGCACAAGGGTCAAGGTTGTGAAAAACAAGGTTGCGCCGCCGTTCACCCAATGCGAATTTGATATTCTCTACGGGCAGGGAATTTCAAGGGAAGCCTCCGTCCTAGACTTGGCCGTTGATTTGGAGTTCATTCAAAAGAGCGGTTCGTGGTTCTCCTACAACGGCGAAAGAATAGGGCAGGGACGCCCAAACGCTCTTCAATATTTAAAAGAAAACGCAGAGGTTTCCAAAGAGATTGAAAAGAAAATCCGCGAGCATAGGAAAGAGATTGAGATGTTCCGGGGTAGTAGTAGCGAGGATTCAGAAGTTGAGAATTGAGAGCATAATCCTAATTCTTGCAATTATAGTAGCTCAGGCTCAAGAGCTGCCGGGTACTGCTGTTTTTGTTAACGGCGAAATCCCAAAAGGCTTTTACAAGGCAGGGATTCGCTATGGCGAGGCAAAAGGGGATTCCATCTTCATAAGGTGGTCCCATGCTGCCGAAGCCGATACATTTTGGGCGTATAGAGCAAACTCAAATTTGGAATATGTAACAAATGCCAGCATACGCACCGTATGGTATAATCAGCCGTTTAAATACGAAAGGCGAATGGCAACACACCATCTTAGAGAGTTCATTTTGGAAAGCCCTCTTAGATTCAGCCATCTTGAGGATTTGGCTAAAAACCGCAACTCGCAATTTTTAGATAAAAATCTGAACGATTTTTTTGTTAAATAAAATTAGTTATCCCAATCAAAATCATCATCACTGGCTTTGTTTCTCGTAACCTTTTTTCTCTTTCCACTAGAGGGTTGGCTTGCTTCTGTAGTGAGTTGCTCTTTATACGCTTGTTTTGCCGCTGCAAATTCGTTATCTGATGATTTAGACGGAGTGAAAGTATAGTTGTCATAATTATTGCTGCTGCCAAAGCCACCACCGGAGCCACCTATTTTATCGTTTTTGCGTTTGTCCACCCACCATGCGTAGCCAATGGGTTCCAGCCTGGATTTGGCAAAGCCTTCTGCCTCTGCTCTGCCGTTGAAAAAGCCCACTCTAACCCTGTAAAACGAGCCTGTCAATTGGGCTGGGTTATCAACCTGCGCGTAGTAGGCCCTGATGCCGTTATCGGACATTCTTCTGACCAAAGACCTTGCCGAAGACTCGCCTGGGAAAACCCCTATCTGAATGGTATATCTGCCGGAGGTCATTTGTTCGGAATCCGTATCGCATGGAACAGTGCACTGTATAGGGTTAGCCTTTGCGGTTTGCTTGGGGGCAGGGGCAGGTTTTGCCTCTTTTTTAGCAACTTCTTTCTTGGGGGCAGGGGCGGCTTTTTCCTTGCCTTTCGCAGGAGTCTTTTTTTTACTTGCATCATCCTTAAACAGAGAATCGTCTGCTTGCGCGGTTGGCAGCGGAGGCGGCAAAGGAACTGGGATGCCTTCATCTTCGCAAGCAAAGAATAAAACCGAGAAAGCAATAACTATTGATAAAGCAAATTTTTTTTTCATAAAAAACTCCGCTTTGCAAATATAGAAAAAATCGTAGGCGTTTTTTCTAAATTGGTGCATTGGAGAGCTTTAGATGACCGCAAAACCTTTTTTTTATGACATAACCCTGCGCGATGCCAATCAGGCGCTCGCTAATCCGTGGAACAAAGAGGAAAAAGAGGTGGTGTTCAGGCAGCTTCTAAAGTTAGGCGTTCAGGGCGTTGAGGTTGGCTTCCCCATAGCTTCCGAAATGGATTTTGAGAGTTGCCAAAATTTGGCTGAGGTTTCGGCAAAACTCGCTTCTCAAGGCGATAAGGCAGCCGCAAATGTTGTTATATCCGCTTTGGCAAGGGCAAAAACGGTGGATATTCAAAAGGCTTGGGATGCGGTCAAAGAGGCCCCTAAACCCCGCATACATGTATTTTTGGCTATGAGCCCGCTCAGTATGGAGCACGTTTTGCAAATGGAGCCTATGGAAGTCAGAAAACAGGCTATAGAGGCTGTGGTTTTTGCAAAATCGCTTGTGGGCGAAAAGGGCGATGTTGAATTTAGCCCTGAGCACTTTGGCGACTGCCATGAAAATTTTGATTTTGTCTTGGAATCCCTGAAGCAAATAGCACAGGCCGGAGCCACCACCATTAACTTGCCAAACACAGTGGAACGCTACCGCCCCATGCTCTTTGTGGATATGGTTCGCAAGGTTGTGGAAGCTATGCCGAAAAACATCACCGTTTCCGTTCACTGCCATAACGACCTAGGCATGGCAACAGCCACCACCGTGGAGAGCTATTTTGCAGGTTCCGCTCAGATGGAATGCGCTCTGAACGGCTTGGGCGAACGTTCTGGGAATACCAATATGTTTGAGGTTGCCGTTGCGCTTCATAATTGCGGCGTGGAAATGGACATGAACCTCGGCGAAATATACGAAACCGCTCTTTTAACGAGCAAGTGGGCAAAGGTACCCATTTACTCAAAAGCCCCGCTGATAGGCATAGAAGCCATTGCGCACAGGAGCGGCATTCACCAAGACGGAGCTTCTAAAACAAAGAACATGAAAAAGGGCGCTTACCGCCCCATAGACTATTCGCTAATAGGCAGGAATGAAAATGATATTCTAACATTCACAAGCCAAAGCGGAAAAACCGCAGTGTACGAGATTCTAAGCCACAACGGTTATCCTGTTGATTTGGACGAGGCAGCGGAATTGCAGCCTGTGCTTAAAGAGATAAGCGAACGTGAAGGCGAGCTTTCCGACACGCGTATTTTGGAGATTTTCAGAGAGAAGTGCTGCAATTTAAATGGCAAGGTGATTTTCCGCACCATAGATGTTATACCAGAAGAGAATCGCTTTGTGTTCAAATTTCAGAAAGACGGAGCTGCTCATGAGGAATCCATATCCGCAGAAGGCCCTATAGAGGCGGCGTTGCTGCTTTCGCGTAAAATAGGCTTGCCTGTGGAACTCAACAGCTACAAGCAAAGCGTTGTTAGCGATGCAGACAAACTGTGGGCTGGCAGAGCATTATCCGAAATAATCCTTTCCGCTAATGGGAAAACCATCATAGGCAGGGGGGTTTCCAGCGATACTTTGGTCGCAAATATGCGAGCTATATTTGGTGGCATAAACAAACTCTACAGGTAGCTTTGAAAAACATTTTGGCAACAATCGTTCTTCTCTGCGCCATTGCGCATGGCGCGGATACGCCTAAGATAATTTACAAGGAAGGGAAACCTTTTGCGAGCTTTGACATACAGCAGGGCAAGCTACCTTGCAAAAAAGATTCACCCTGTCTATTTTTTCACAAAGATAGCGACAACCTTAGGCTGATAGTGGAAGGTAATAATATAAGGATGGCTTATAGGAGCGAAGATAGAGAAAAAATGCCTTTTCCAAAAAATTTTAGGATAATGACTTTCCAAGAAAAAGCGGAAACGGTCAAGGATTACAGGGATTTTTTTAGGAGCGAATTTGCCGTTATGCTTAAAGCCTTTGTATATACCTCCCCTGAAATTTTTGACTGGGATATTGAAAAATTTAAAAAAATGCAGGATTCTTTTTTGATTTCTGAAAAGGAATTGAGGGAAATTTTTTCCGGCAGCAAAGAGCCGGAATTATATACAGTGGCAAAATTTAAATGCTCAACCGGTGAAAACGTAGCTTTTGAAAGCGATGCCGGGGGTAATTTTTTTTTGGAAATTGAGCGATAAATTTACTATATTTACGAGTGTATGAAAACTGTTTTTATAGTTGATGATGCGGATACCAACCTAGCCAAAGCTAAACAATCTTTGGAAGATTCTTATCGCGTGTTGACAATGCCTTCTGCGACGAAGATGTTTGCTCTTCTGGAAAAAATTATACCCGATTTGATATTATTAG
>Ga0268262_10003169_pt1 | contig 18101 bp, 20 predicted proteins | sample TergutNc150P3_FD_190354 | JGI IMG/M metagenome (GOLD analysis project Ga0268262, IMG submission 190354) | Nasutitermes corniger P3 segment gut microbial community from laboratory colony in Florida, USA - Nc150 P3 (SPAdes) (version 2) | ecosystem: Host-associated > Arthropoda: Insects >...
TTCCCATTATTATTACTACCGGTTTGGGACTGGGGCGCGATTCCCTGCGGGCGGACGGCGCTTTCGGTATTGTAGCGACGGCGAGCGCTCTTCCGATTATCGTCATTCTCGTGTCGGGAATTCTTGATAAGGCAAAGTCGAAACGAGCGCTGAAGAATTTTTAGGGGGAGTTATGGAAACCGCTATTTCCAGCATCATTTGTATTGCCGACATGAATATAATTCCGGCTCTGGATCAGACTCTGGCAGACCTTGCTCTTCCCGAAGTTTTTGTTCAGCGGGCCAAACAAATAGCCCTGCTTGATAAACAGGGGTTTTTGGGATTGCGTCCGATTACCAAACTTGAAGAAAGCCGCGCCTTGATCTACCGGATGTATGTTCCCGCGGCGTATGAAGAAGGCGTGATGCGCCGCATTGTTGAGGCGACGGACCTTGTCATGGGCGGGCGGGGCTGTATTCTCTCCCAGCATATTGATTTTCACCGGGGGACTCCGCTTGTTTTTAATACTGAAAAACTTGAACAGTTGTGCGGAAAAAAGGACAAACTTGCGCCGGAAGAACACGCCCTTATCAGTTGTACCGTTCCCCGCGGATCAGGGGATTCCCTTGCCCAGGCGATACTGGAACTGGGCGTTGGCGTGCCGGTTATTTTTTATGGCAACGGCGCGGGCCTCCGCGATAAATTGGGCCTTATGAGAATAACCATTCCGGTTGAAAAAGAAATCATCTGGTTTATTGTTCCCCGTTCCGACGCCGAACTGGTAGAAAAAACCCTTATTCCCCGCGCCCGCCTGGATGTCCCCGGCAACGGCTTTTTATACCGGTGCTTTGTCCATGCGCCGGTGGTCAATCTGCGGATCAGGCATGGCAAACGGTTTCATGCCGCAACCATGGAACAGGTTATTGCCGCGCTGGACGCGGTTCAGGGTTCCAGCGACTGGCGCCGTTTTGGATCACGAAAACAGGAACATAAAGGCGGCGATAAAAAGTCCGGCAGTGTCAAGGGGCTTTTTTTTATCGGCGAGGAAGAGGAAGTTGATACCTTCCGCAAGGCCGCGATAGAAAACGGCGCGCGCGGCGCAACATTTAACCCGCTTGAAATGCGATCCTATTCTACCACCCATGGACAGGCCATGGAATCCCACTCCCGCCAACTCTGTGACATTATCACTTCTCCCGATATTGAGAAAAAAATTCGCAGTTCCGGCGCTCTGGCCGGTCTTTTTGATAAAGGGAAATCTTGTATTCTTAAAACTTTCGATGTCGAAATGCCGTCTGTTATTCACCGGAATTAAGATAAATTCTCTGATGTCATTTTTTTCCTGAAAGTTCTGCGGAATGATCCGGATTTTTCAGGTAATAATATGCAGGAATGCTGTACTTAATTTTGAAAACCCGATAAAATAAATATGGCTGATTTCACGGGGATTAGGTAAAAAAACGGCGGACAGGTCTGCATAAGGAGTAGAAAAATGAAAAAGAATCTGCCTCATATATTGATTTTATTGGTTATATATCTGCTGGCTTTAGGGATCCGCATCTATTGGTTGTCGCACAAAAACGGTTTCCATGTTGATGAAGGAATGGCGCTTACTCTTTCTTCCTACAAAGAATATACAATGGTAAAGAACTATGATATAAACCGGGAATATACAGGAAAAGAAGTTAAGGATAGTACCCTTGTTTCCAATACAAACCTTAAGGAAGCGCTGGATGATATAAAAAAATTATGGAAAGATAACCGCGATGCTCCGCATACCAACCTGTATTATACATTATTGCGTATTTTTATGACCGGGCAGAGAACTTCGGATATCAAACAAATTATTTTCAGGGGAGGGACGTTAAACCTGCTGCTTTTTACGCTGTCTTTTATTTTCTTTTTCCTGTTAATAAAAAATTTGTTTCCCGGTCCGGCGTTACTGCAGTATTCCGCGCTATTGTGCGCTTTTTTATCAACCGCTACAATTTCCAACACGCTCTTTTTCCGGCCATATCAAATTCAGGAAACGATGTTTATTGTCTTTTGTTATTATTTTATTAAAACTCTCGATTATAAAAAATATATTATTGATAATGACAAACGGTATATCAGCAAATCGCTTGTTCCTTTTTCGCTGATTACGGCCATTACGCTTTTGACGGGATATTACGCCATTCTTTTTATAGTCTTGTTTGGATTGTATGTTGTTTATATACAATGCAAAGAAAAAAAATACGCGGAAATAAAGTTTTATTTATTGGTGTTATGCCTGGGTGTGCTGTTTGCCCAGGCTTTCTATCTGAAGTTCCTGGACGGTTTTGGTTCGTACCGGGCAACGGAAACAACAAGAACAATCTCCGGCAATGCGGGAGAAAATCTGAAGAATTCCGTGATTGCCGCCGGAACATTGATACACAAACACTTTTTTACCTATCCGGTTATTACTGTATGCGTTCTTTGTTTATTGTATTTGCTGTTACGCAGGCAAAAATTGTTTGTTCAAAAACATTCGTTATATATTTTTATTGCCGCTGTCGTATATTTTCTGGTAACATTGATAATTGCCCCCTATAAAATTTTGCGTTATGGTATGCCGGTTTATCCGTTTTTTATAATTTTGCCGCTTATTATCATTAATTCAACAATAAAAAAAGCGCAGAAAATTTCTTTTGCTGCCGTTATTTTATTGACTTTAAGTTTTTTGCCGGGAGCCGTAAGTCAAAACAAACTGGAAAACCTTTTCAGGCATAAACCGGACGAGTATATCTTTGCCCGGGAAAAAAATGTTCCGGTTTATGTTTATATGCATTATTATGCCAACTGGAATTATATGGATCTTTGGAAATACGCCAATCTTATACCTTATCTGAATGATGAGCAAAAGTATTATTTTATTACCAATTACCAGGATTTGTATGATGTGCCATACGATGAATTTTACCTTGTTATGGAAAAGTTTTGGGGGTTGGAAGAATCAGGGTATTTAGACGACCGCAGGTTTGAAGTTCTGGAAGAAATGAAAATTACCGGCGGAGAACCGGAAACAGCCGGCGGTCTGGGGTATTACTATATTTGCAGGAAATTAAAACCGGCTGATTAGTTCTGTATCATTTTATATCCGCCGTAAACACAATAATTATAATATTTCCAAACGACATCTATATTCTTATATCCGATGTCTTTTAACCAATTAATATGATTCATTAAACCGGTTGGTCTGTCTTCTGTTATATATTTTACCATCCATTTATTTTCAATTTCATCTAAAGATACATTCTTTTCCATAAATGCTTTCCATTTCAGCATATACATATCCTGTAAATGGCTGTTTGAACCTAATACCACATCCGCATTATAAAAAATGCCATTGTCAGTCAATGCGTTATATATTTTTCTATAGAACATTTTTTTATCTTCATCATTTGTCAAATGGTGCAATGCCAAAGAAGATATTATTACATCATACTTTTTATCAAAATTGAATTCATAAAAATCGTTTATGTAATAATCAATATTTTCACCCATTTTTATCTGAGCCATTTTAATCATGTTTTCCGCTATATCCAAACACGAAATTTGAGCCTTAGGGAAAGCTGTCTTTATTTTATAAGCGATTGTTCCTGTGCCGCATCCTAAGTCAATGACATTAATTTGTTTGTCTTTTTCGAACGGAATCGACAGAACCAATGCCTCAATCATTTCGGTATAATAGGGTATTAAGTTTAATATGATTTTGTCAAATTCCTTTGCTTCTTCTTCAAAATGATTTTTAACGGTTTCGATTCTATCCATAATATGTCCTTCTGAAAATATTTATTTATTAAATCTGTTTTCATTTAACCGGAAACGAATCAAATCCGGCTTTTTTTAACTCTTGAATGGTTTTGTTGGTATTCTGGCCGGCGGGAACCGTAACGACCCAGTATTCCGTACCGTTGACCAGTTTACGGGACACCATAGCGGTAAAACCGGCTTTTTGTAAAGCGTCAGACTGGACGCGGGCATTAGCCTCTTTGCTGAACAATCCGGTTTGCAGGACAACTGCGGCAGGAGCGTTTCCGGTAACGGCGGGCTTTACCGGGGGGGCGGCGGGTTTTGGCTGTTCAACGGGAGCGGCAGGCTTGGGCGGCTCAACGGGAACGGAACCGGCTGCGCCGGGAAAAAGCAGCCAAAGCGGACTTTGTATGGTACTGACAGACGATGAGTCTTTTTGTTTTTCCGGGTTGGCGGCGCGGGCTTCGGGGCTTTGAGGAAATTCGGTAAGCAGGCGGGATTTCCACAATTCGGCATTGGCTGCCCCGCGGATTTCGGGGTTTCGGGTAATGATTTGCCAGAGGGTGAAGTAGATCATGGGGCGCAGAGCGGCAAACTCAGTCTCGCCGGCAAGTACCGCAAGGGTGGAAGCGTCATGGGCAGTCCAGGCTCTCAGACAGGCGTCCAAATAGCGGGCCTGAAGCATGGACGGCCCCTGTTTGCCCGAAGCGAGCAGAGGGCGGAGCGCCGATGCGGCTTTTTCCCATTCGCCTATGGCGGCCAGACAAAAAGCGCCGGATATCAAGGCGGCATCATCATTGGGGTCTGCCGCCGCTGCATCAAGCCAGTTGACAGCGGCGATTGCAATGTTGCCGGAAAGCTGCCGTAGTTGGGCAAGCCGCACCAGGGCATCGTGCCGTTCGGCGGGGGATATACCGGCAGACAGTCTTTGTTCAAGGTACTGTACTTCCGCGCCTAACTGCCCCGGATCGAGGTTCTGGGCATATACCCCCTGTGCAAGAAGCAAGGCAGCGGTAAACAATGCCCCTGCAACATGAGCCTTTTCCAAAACTCGGTTAGTTTTGGAAAAGGCTCCGGAAAAACTGTCCAAAAGGCCAGTTTTTCTTTTAAATCTAAAGTAGATTTTCCAAAAACTGAAGTTTTGGAAAATCCTCACATAGCTGCTTTTAATCAATCCCATAGTGCGTTTTGTCAAAGAGGCTGGAATCTGTGGAGTATTCGGCAGGATTTTCCTCGGATTTTTTACCTTTCTTTTTTGACGCCTGGGCCAGTAAACCTTTTCTCTGAGCGGTTTTTGCCTTTTTCCGCGCTTTGGAAGCAAAGATAAAGGGAAGGGTGCACAGCATACCGATAAAGAATGAAGAAAACACGGTGAGAAACACCGGAACGTCTTTGATCCTGAAATATTCGGTAGGACCAAAACTAATATCGCATTTGTTTCCCAGATTAAAAACAATAAACAGGAAAATAATCGCGAAAAAAATGATAAATTGAATTAAACGCCAGGACATAGACATAACTCCTTTACCGTGCGGACGCATGGCCGCACAATTATATCGAACATGAAACGAAGTTTCATGATAACTCCTTTGCACGAAATGTATTTCCCCGCAAGCCCGAAAGAGTAAGTTCGGCAAAAGAGCCGATCAGGGAGGCCGGACCGGGGACAACGGCCATTTCATCCCTTTCAGTGCGTGTTACTAATTCATCGGCATTTTTTCGGGAAATCCCCTCTACTAATACCGTTTCCCGCGCTCCTATCCGCTTTTTAAGTAGCGCCGTGGTATGCTTTTTTTGCAGATTAATCACCCGGGAAAGCCGTTCCCGTTTGACTTCCTCGCTGATTCTGTCCGGCAAATTACAAGCAGCGGTTCCCTCTCGTGGGTTATAATGGTACATATAGGCGTATAAAAACTGCACTTCTTCCATAAGCGACAGGGTTTCGCGTACATCGTCATCGGTTTCGCCGGGAAAGCCAATCAAAATATCGGTGGAAAGGCTGATTTCCGGCATGGCAGAGCGTATTTCGCTGACCAGGGAAAGGTATCGTTCGCGGGTGTAGCCCCGGTTCATCGCGGCGAGAATCCGGTTTGAGCCGTGCTGGACGCAGAGGTGCAGATGACGGCAAAACACCCGGTTTTCCGCCATTACCCGGATTGTTTCCGGCGAAAAATCTTTGGGATTGGCAGAGAGGAACCGCAGCCATTTGATTCCGCTTTTTTCCGCTTCGGCGGCGATGATTTTCAGCAGGTCGGCGAAGTGCAACTCACCGCCGTTCCAGTTGTAGCTGTTGACGTTTTGCCCCAGCAGGGTGATTTCCTTTACTTCGCGCTCGCTAACCAGCCGGAGCTCTTCGAGTATCAACTGCGGATCGCGGGAGATTTCCCTGCCTCGCACATAGGGGACTATGCAGTAAGAACAAAAATTGTTACAGCCGTGCATAATGGGAACAAAACTACGGAACTGCCCTTCCTCAAGGTGTGATGATGAAAAAGAAAATTGAGGCGATTCTTCAACGGCAATTTCGGGGAAAGTATTATTGCCGATATTTTTTTCTACGGTTTCCAGAATAAGGGGAAACAGGGAGCGGCCCATCGTTCCCATTACATAATCAACCGCAGGGAATTGTTCTTTAAGCGTCTTCCCCATCCGCTGGGCCATACAGCCCGCTATCATTAGGGCAAAATGTTCTCCCTGCGCGAGGCGTTTTTTTTTGAGGCTTACATACAGGGCAATGCGGCCCAATGCCCGCCGCTCAGCGGTCAGCCGTACCGAGCAGGTATTGATCAGCACCAGATCGGCGCTTTCACCGTCAGGCGCAGCTGTCCAGCCCCGTTCCCGGCATACCAAAGTTAAAGCCGCCGATTCGGCGCTGTTCATCTGGCAGCCGTAGGTTTCAAAAAAGTACGTCAAGGGCGGCGCCTCAATACCGTTTGCTTTGGGCAACAAAGTACAGTATCAGGTTTTTTGCGCCCATGACCAAAAAGCCGATGGTGGTAATGCTGAGCAGAGTCCCCATAAGCACGGTGAGCGGCTTAATGGGCGTTTTTGAAAGCGTTACAATGACCCCTACCGCAATTATCAGCGCGCCGGTTCTTTTATTGACAGGATTATTTGCCATAAGCCAGCCCGCGCCCACGGCGCAGATAATAACGCCGGCAATCGCCGCAATGACCCATTGCCGGGCAAGAAACTGGATGACAGCCAGTACCAGACCGGCGATAAAATAAAACAGCGCGGCATTGCGCAGTCTGGTCATTGTTTCCGTTGACGGATAATCGCTTTTAAAATCACTCATACCTTAACCTCCGCAGCCTGAATAACATTGTGCAGCAGCATGGCGATGGTCATGGGGCCAACGCCGCCCGGCACCGGCGTAAAAAACGCGGCTTTTTCAGATGCGGCCGGATCAACATCGCCGCAGACCCGGTAGCCTTTTTCCGTGGACGAGTCAGGCACGCGGTTTATTCCCACGTCGATCACGGTCGCTCCTTCTTTTATCATTTCAGGTTGTATAAATGCCGGTTTTCCGACCGCCGCTATTAAAATGTCCGCCTGCAAAGTATGGCGGGAAAGGTCTTTAGTGCCGGTATGGCAAATAGTTACCGTCGCGTTATATTCGCGGCGTAATAAAAGACTTGCAAGTGGTTTTCCGACTATGTTTGATCTTCCCACTATTACAACATTCGCGCCCGAGACGGGGATTTTATATTCTTTTAAACAAACAAGGACGCCGTGCGGCGTACAAGGCAAAAATCCGGGCCTGCCTAGTATCAAATTTCCGACCGAGACCGGGTGAAAGCAATCCACATCTTTTTCAGGAGCGACGGCGGCATTCACTTTTTCCTCGTCAATGTGCTTTGGCACCGGAGACTGAACCAGAATAGCGTGGACTTTTTTATCTTTATTAAGTTCGTTTATAAGGGAAAGGAGTTCCGCCTCGCTGGTGGTTTGCGGCAATCGTATATCGCGGCTTTCCATTCCCGCTTCAGCTAACGCCCTTTCCTTGGACTTTACATAGGAAAGGCTTGCCGGGTCTTCGCCCACCAAAACCACCGCAAGGCAGGGGATAATGCCCCTTTCCCTCAAAACCGCCGCCCGCTGCCTGACCTCTTCCCGAATCTTCAGGCTGATCGCTTTTCCGTCAATAATTATTGCCGCCATACTCCCTCCAGTATAACCATAAAGCGCCCCTGTTTGGCGATCACCTCAATTTTCTCCGCAACGGCGACATTGCTCAATCCGTACAGCCCCCGCTCCCAATGCACATTGTTTAAGGGCCATTTCAACCCCTTACTTTCCGCTTTCCAGGGGCCGCCGCCCAGGGGAAATACCGAAACTACATCGCCCTGTTTAAGGTTTACGGTCAGGCTGCCGTCCGCCGTATTGCCGTCTAAACAATGTATATCTTCGGCGGCGGTTATCCAGCGGCGGGGAAACTTTTTCCGCTCAAACAAATCCCTGATACCAAAGAGATGAGCAACCCTGCCGCCGCCGCCGCCTATAATCCACGCTTCATCGCAGCCTTTTTCCCACAGCAGGTCAAGAGCCAGCTCAGTGTCGGTGTAATCCTTGTCGGCGATATGACGAATAACTCTTTCCGGAGGGTATGAACGCAGGCGGTCTTCGCCGCGCAGAGAATCCATGTCACCGACAATCCAGTCCGGTCTTATCCCTGCCGCTTCGGCAAGTATTAAACCGGAGTCGGCGGCAATCAGCAACGCCCCCATTGCGCAGCCGTCAAGGAGCCGTCTGAGTATCTGCGGATCAGGCCCCTCACCTCCGGTAAACGCTATTCCCCGTTGTTTTTCCATTCCGCTGGTTTAGTATAACAGGAAAAAAGGCGGCTTGTCAGTACAGTAATTCTTGGTTTACGATGTTATGTCAGATACCACGCTCGGCTTAAACCGCTATCTTTGGAAATACGCGCAATGAACCGAGCTTATTCTGACGGGCTTTCCAGAGATCAAGTTTTATTTGCATGGCAAGCCAGCTCTCCGCGCTGGTATGGGTAACCTGTGCTATCCTCAGCGCCATTTGCGGACTGCACGACGATTTCCCATTTATAAATTCCGAAAGCGCCTTTCTCGTTATGTTCATCATTTGAGCCGCATCGGTGACTGTTAACTCCAACGGAACCAGAACATCCTCAAAAAAAACCTTCCCCGGGTGTACCGGCTTTCGCAATCGTTCCATAACTGCCTCCTTAATGATAATCCTTATAATCTACCGAAAACGCATTCTGACCCTCAAATTCAAATGTTATGCGCCAGTTTGCATTTACCGTTACCGACCATGTACCGGCATCTTGTCCCTTTAGCTCATGCAGCCGATACCCCGGCAGGTTCATATCAGTTGGAGAGATGCTGGCATCCAGACGGTCAAGAATACGCGCAATTTTCTCCGCATGTTCAGGTAATATACCTTTTTTTGAACCGGAAACAAAAAAAACTTCCAGACCTTTATGCCTAAAAGATCGAATCATAACCAAATATACAGTGTAACCTCAAGGGTGTCAATTACTAACACCGCTGTTGCTTATTCAGAGAGGGTTGTCACAAAATCCTGGAATGACAAAGATTAGTAATTGTTTGAGTGACTGCACCGATTCGGAGGCTGTCCAGGAAGAATTTTTTACCACGGAGTACGGACAGCAGACCTCCGTGGTTAATGCTTACTTCTTGGACATCTCCTTGTTTCATTCGTAATATGTCCATGGCTTAGATTGTCCCCACTTTTCAAATAACCCCATTTCGTCTAAACTATACCAGTATGCATATACCCATTACCAAATACGGTTTACCGCAGGTTCTTGTGTATCCCGCCGTAATATTGGTCTTGATGATACTGTTGTTTATGTTCATGCCGAAGGGTAGTGCGCTTGCCGCGACGGAAATAGTCCTTTTGGCGGTTTTTATCTGGATGTTGATGTTCTTTCGGGACCCCCGGCGGGAGATTCCCCTTGATGAGAAAACGCTGCTTTCCCCGGCGGACGGCACGATAACGGATATTGCCGAAACTGAAATCCCCGAACTGGACGGAAAGGCGCTGCGTATAGGGATGTTCCTCAGTATTTTTAATGTTCATTTGAACAGGATGCCCTGCTCGGTTCGTGTTGAATCGGTTCAGTACCACAAAGGCTGGTTCAAAAACGCCATGTCGCCTGAATCGGGCAGGGTTAACGAATCCAATAGTGTGGTGATGACCAGGATTGCCGAACCAAAAAACCGGCTGTTGGTGAAGCAGGTCAGCGGGGCCATAGCCCGCCGCATTGTTTGTAAAGCGGAGCCGGGGCGGGAATATGCTCAGGGCCTGGCATTTGGCATGATTAAATTTGGTTCCCGGACGGAGTTGTACATCCCTTTGCAGGAAGGGACGTATGACATAGCGGTCAAAATCGGCGACAAGGTTCGCGCGGGCATCAGCCCATTAGTTGTGTATAAACATGAGTGATCAAGAAGGATTTCAAGGATTAAAAAGACCCAGGTTGAAGAAGCCCCGGTTAAAGGTTCCTAAAAAACGCAGGCGGCTTAAATACATTGCCATTTTACCGTCTATCGTTACCCTGATGAACGGTTTGTGCGGTTTAACGGCGATTATTTTCGCAAGCCGGGGGCTGGATACCGCATGGAAGCCGCAGTTGCTTCCCAAGGTTAATATATCTTTTTTTGCTCTGGCAGGTTACATGATCTTCCTGGGGATGATTGCCGATATGCTGGATGGTCATGTCGCCCGGATAAGTAAATCTACTTCCAGTTTCGGCGCCCAGTTGGACAGTCTCTGCGATGTCATTTCCTTTGGGGCGGCTCCGGCTTTTCTGATGCTTAAACTGGTAGAAGCCCATACCTCCCGTCTTCAACTTGAGAACTTCCGGCATATCCTGTTCTTTGAAAGAATCGTGTATTTTATCGCCATGATATATGCTATGTGCGCGATTATCCGTCTGGCGCGCTTTAACGTGGAAAACACCGAGGATGACGCGGCCCATTTAAGTTTTGCGGGTCTTCCGTCTCCCGCCGCCGCCGGCATGATTGTAAGCGCGGTCATTTTTCAACAGGACTTTTTACCCAAGATCATGGAATCGCCCGACAGCTTTCTTCGCGCTTTTGAACTGATCACCATTTGGGTTCTTCCTGTTATTTCCTTAATGGCGGGAGTGCTTATGGTTACCCGTATCCCCTATCCCCATCTGATGAACCGTCTTCTGCGGGGCAAAAAAAGTTTTCCCACTTTCCTGTTGGTTGTATTTGCGATACTGTTGGCTATCTGGAACATCCAGCTTGCCATGACTCTGGGTTTTTTCGCTTTCATGTTATACGGAATAATCCGTTGGATCATTATGAGATTTATCGTTTCAAAAAAAGAACGTTAGATTGCTGCATACGGCATACGATAAACAATTAGTACACGCCGGTGTACTCCGCTATTGTAAAAACATACATTTTTCTGGTATACTGTACCATTATGGCAGAGTTTCGCGGCGCATTTACGGCGCTTATTACCCCCATGAAGGATTCCGGTGAAGTTGATTACGAAGGCTTCCGCCGTCTTATTGAATTTCAGATTAGGGAAGGTATTGACGGTATTGTTCCGCTGGGAACCACCGGGGAAAACCCCACCCTGGACGAGAATGAGGAAGAGCAGTTGATCAGGATTGCGGTGGAAACCGTCAAGGGGAGGGTTCCTGTCATTGTGGGAGCGGGTTCAAATGACACCAGGCACATGGTTTTGTACACCGAACGGGCCAAACGCTTGGGAGCGGACGCGGCGCTGGTGGTAACCCCCTATTATAATAAACCCAATGACGATGGCCTGTTCCGGCATTTTGAGGCCGCCGCTGCCGCCGGTATTCCGGTAATTGTGTACAATATCGCCTCCCGCACCGGGAGAAACATCCCCACGCCGCTTATGGAAAAAATTTCCCACATACCCGGCATCATCGGAGTAAAGGAAGCGTCCGGCGACATCAACCAGATGGGTGATGTGATACGTGAAGTTGCTATTCCCCGCAGGGCGGAAGGCAAAACTTTCCAGGTACTGTCCGGTGATGACGGCCTGACCCTGCCCCTTATGGCGCTGGGCGGCGATGGCGTTATTTCGGTTATTTCCAACGTGGTGCCGGCAAAGGTAAAAGCTCTGGTTTCGGCCTGTTTTGCAGGCGATTTTGATCAGGCCCGTCGGATACACTTTGAACTGCTTCCCTTTATCAAAGCTGCTTTCATCGAAACTAACCCTATTCCCGTCAAACGGGCTGTTGCCTGGCTTGGTCTTCCCAGCGGCCCGACGCGGCTGCCTCTGGGCAAACTTTCAGCGGCAAGTGAAGCGGTCTTAAAAAAGGCTATGACGGACCTGGGAATAGGAAATTTTTAGATATGTCAAAAAACCGTCGAAAATATCATAAGCGCCTTCGTAATGCCCTGTGCAAAAAAGGGTTTTCTTCCAAAAATTCACCGAAACCGGCGCAAACGGATCGGGTTTGTTTAAGATCAATGGCAGCATTGGGCAATACTGTTTTACAGCGCGTTAAGATCTTTTTTCGGGATTTAGGCTGTGTTTGCAAGGATAAAAAATTTTTAGTTATATTAATAAACTGCCGAAAATATGGTGAGCGTCTTCAAAATGCCCTGTACAGAAAAGATTTTTTTTACACAAATTTCCTTAAATTGTTGCAGACGGGGCGGACTTGTTTAAGACGTATCGCATTGTTCAGGAGTACTGTTTTGCGGCACGTTAAAACATTTTTTCGGGGTTTTGGCCATATTTGTCGGGAGCGGAAGCAGGTTATAGTGCGCCTTGGGGTCGCTTTTTGTCTGTGTGGAACGCTTGTTTTGAATTTTCTCCTGCCTTTTGCGGGATCGGGGGCTGTCTCAGCGGCACAGATACAGGGGCCGGGAGCGGCGCAAACCGGTGTAGGCGGCGGCGGTTACCCGGAAACAACCGCTCTGGAAGGGCGAGCCCTGGAAGGGGAGACTGATGTATCCCTGGAAACAGGTGTGCCGGAGCCTGAATCCTTTTCCAAGCCCCAAATGCTGCTGTACAATTCCTATACTATCAAAAAAGACGATATGATTGGTGATTTGGCTATCAGTTTTGGGCTTAACGAGGATACCCTTATTTCGATAAACAGTATAAAAAACACGCGTCTTATACAGATAGGCCAGGTTTTACGCATACCCAACCAGGATGGAATCTTCTATATGGTCAAAAACGATGATACCCTGGAAACAATCGCCCAAAAATATAACTCAGATGCTACAGCCATTCAGCTTGCAAACGAGCTTTTTTCTGATACAGCCCTGCTTGGTACGGTTTTATTTATTCCCGGGGCGCGGCTTGACTGGACGGAACGGCAGGAAATAAACGGCGATCTGTTTATCTGGCCGGCAGCCGGTTATATTACCTCGCCTTACGGCTACCGCAGGTGGCCTTTTGGCGGCGGCAATGTCCGCCAGTTTCACTCCGGCCTTGATATTGGCGCATCTGCGGGATCTCCGATACGCGCCGCCATGTCCGGAAGAGTCAGTGCGGTGGGTTGGGATGATGTGCTGGGGAATTATGTGGTGGTCAGCCACCATTCAGGTTATCGAACTTTGTATGGACACATGAGTACGACACGGGTAAAATCCGGGGCTTATGTGGGAACCGGCGAGCGCATCGGCGATGTTGGCAGTACCGGCATGAGTACCGGTCCCCACCTGCATTTTACGGTTTACAAAAACGGCGTTACGGTAAACCCCCGAACCTTGATGAAATAATCCGGTTTTTGGACAGGTTCAATTTTCTTCGGTAAGCTGCCGGTAGATGCTGGCCTGCAGGCCAATAAATACAAAAACCTCAAAAAGCGCGGAAAGAAACACAATAAGGGATAGTATGAATATAATCTTGTCATTATCAATTGCATGGCCAATACCCAACAGAATCAACTGAACGGCAGTGAAAATCAGACTGGTTAGAAGATAGATGCCGGCCATTTTCCATTTATAGCCGTAAGTATAATTATTGCTTAAAATAAGCGCTTTGGTAGGATTTTTTCCCTTGTCTACAACCAGCAAAATCGCCAAACTCCAGGCAAGGCTGATAACAATACCGGGAATAATGCCAAAAATTATTCCCATAAAAATGCCTATCCCGCTCAGACCGGAAACCAGAAAGAATTCCCCCATGTATTTCCGGTATTTGGGGTCAAAAATTTCGGTTATGGGGATAATTTCGCCCCTGCTGGCCTTTGAAACAATACCCGCCGTCAGACCGATTGTTGTTCCGACATTGAGGTAGGGTATCCAAATAGTTAAAACCCAGAGCAGTACATTCACCAAAATCGGCCCAATATTTCTGGTTCCGATGGCAATACCATCCTTTATCGTGGCATTAACCACCAACTTCGTATCCGCCATAAGTACCTCCTGAAAAGAGTATTTATCGGTATTATCTGTTTGTCAACATTAGATGTCCCAAAATCCGGCAAATGTTTTGCCGCCCCCGCTGCCCTCCCTTTGCCGGCCTATTTCGTTATATATTGGGTTAATATTGAGTACTCTGCGCTGGGATATGAAAAAATCATTTTTTTTCATTTTTTTGCTTGATTTCCTTGAAGTCTGAATTTCGATAACCTATAATTTAAGGTAGTTAACGCATGGAGGCGGTTATATGAGTTTATCGGTAAAAGACATTGCGGGTGCCCTGAAGCTGGAAACACAGGTTGTTGAGCGGTTAGCCAAGTACCTGTATCCCAATAAAGTGCTGCTTACCCATGATGAAGCGCTGGTTTTGCGGGATTATTATTATAAATTTGGAACGGGACCCGCAGGCACAGAAGTTGGCCCATACAACGAATGGATGAAGCTGGAGCGCATGAAAGCTCTTATCAGGGCCAGACTTGAGGTTATTGAGGAAAAACAGTCGGCTTGTGTCACCAAGTTGAATACCCTTTCGGGGGTTTATCCGGGAATCGATGATATGCTTCCGGTCAGGGTGTCGCCCAGAGGGCATGATCCCGGCGGACTCCTCAAATTTCCGGTCGCAAAGACGACTGCCCGGAATATTCCCAAAAAGGAACGCGCATCAGGGTTTTTTGGCGGGCTTCCGAGGAACTAGCTGTTTAATCTTTCCAGGGAAAAATAAAGTTTCGCAGCGTTCTTGATCCGGTTTTTTCCCGTTCTTCAATTAAAAGCGCGTCCCAGGGAATGGCTCGCCGTTTGGATTTGGGAACGCCGGCGACGGGCGGATTGGCTTCCAGCCAGTCGTATTTCATCAGGCGCAGACGCAGCGCTTCATCCAAAAAAAGAAGTATTCCCGCCGGGCCTGGTATAAGAAAGGCAAAAACAACCGATATGATCAAGGTTACGATGGTATATAACAGGGTAAAAATCGAAAATCCGGGGTTGTCAAAAAAAATAATAAAACACTTTTTGATTATTTTAAGCGGCTTGGTATCCAGCCGGGCGCGAATAGCGAAGAAAAACTGAAAAGCGACCAGCGTCAATGCCAGCGTCCAGAATATTATCGCCGCAAGGAGCAGTCCCACCAGGGAATGCATCTCCAGATAAAAGGGAATAATGATTTTAACTGCCACAAAAAAGAAAAATCCTGCCAAACCCATTACTATACCAACCGGCCAGCCTGCTTTAATGTTGGCCCAAAAATCGGCAAAACTAAAGACTCCGTAGTCTGATATTGTCTTTACCGAAAGGGCGGCGGCGGCAAGATACACAATGCACCACAAAAACCCAACTACGGCTACTGCAATGGCAAGGAAAGGAATGGGGATGAAACCCGGAAGGAGAATCGGAATGGTCAGCGACAGGATAAACCCCAAATTCAACAGAACGATGCGGATCATATTATCCCACACATCAAAAAATGTTTTTTTTACAAGAAATCCAATCATTCTCTTATAATAAGTAAAATTCTCTTTATCGTCCATAAGTTTTTATTGCTTTTTGACATGAATTTGCCTATACTGATAACATGAAGTACCACATTTTTATTGGTTCTACACTGGATGATTTAAAAAATGAGCGAAAAGTGCTTCCCCGGATCGTCATGGAACTGGGTCATATTCCGGTTATGGCGGATTATCTTGATGATACTGCCCGCAATAGCCAGAATCTTCTGCAAAAAGTTATTGAAGAATGTGATTACTTTGTCGCGCTGGTGGCCAACAAATACAGCGCCGCGGACGGGAAGATACTGCCTTTGGTTACGCAATGTTCCATAGCGGTCAAAAAAGGCATACCGATTCTTGCCTTGGTAATTGACGAAAAGGCCCGTTCAACACAGGCAAAAAAAGAACAAGACCCCGCGCTTATCCACAAACTTGATAGTTTTAAGGCGAAACTCCGGGAGTGTCCCTGCGAGACATGGCTGAATATCCCCGATTTGTGCCAAAAAGCGCAGAGTCTTTTGGTGCAGGAATTAAACATAAATGTCCGGCCCGGATGGGTAAAGACGGAGAAACTGATAGACCCGACGGTTGCCAATGAAATTTCCCGCCTGAGCAGTGAGAACGATGCTCTCCGCCGCCGGATAAGGATTGATGACGGCGAACTGGTCAACAGACTGCGGGATCAGTTAAAACATGCCATAAAGGTACTTGCCCTGAACAAGGTGACATTGAGTTTTTATTATGCTTCCGGCGATAATTGGGAAAATTCACGGCAATTCCGTTATATACGCATTTTCAAACTGCTGGTTCCCGAACTGGCTCTGGGCAAAAACACCGCCGAAATTTCCCGTTTTCTCGGTACGGTGCTTAATCCCGATCTGGACAAAACAGTTCGCAAGGATTATCCTACCCCGTCCAATTCGATTAAAAAAATTATGGCGGATTTTTCCATGCTTAAACTGGTCAGATGCATCAATGATGAAGAGGCGGTGGATAAGGAGATTTGGGAAATTACCGAGTATGGAAAAGAACTTTATTCGGCATATCGTATGCGCCAGCTTGAAAAGGCTTTGGTAAAAAAACCTGAAAACTAATATTTTTTCATCCCTTCATACCCATACTATTTTCTGTGACGGCAAAGACGATATAGAAACCATGTGCCGCGCCGCCTATGACAAAGGACTTACCGCTATTGGGTTCAGCGCCCATGCCCCGGTCGGAAAAAAAACCGGATTCAAAACAACCTGGCATATGAAAGATGAACGGTTGGGTGAATACATGGACGAAATGAGCGCCGCCCGCCGCCGATGGGAAGGGAAAATCGCCGTTTATCGGGGGCTGGAACTTGATTACATCAAGGGGCTGCGCTGCGCCCTGGACAATGATATACAAAGTTTGAATTTGGATTACCTCATCGGTTCGGTGCATTACCTCTTGCCGCCGTATGGCGCCCCATTTACCGTTGACGGTCCGGCGGCGGAAGTGGAAACAGGGGTCATGGAAGGCTTTGCCGGGGATGGAGAGGCAATGATGAACGCGTACTGGGACGCGGTGGCCGAGATGCTTGCCCTGGGCGGTTTTGACATTATCGGCCATCTGGACCTGGTCAAAAAAAACAATGCCACAAACCGTTTTTTTAACATGGAAAGTGAAACCTACCTGCGGCGGATTGAAGAAGTTGTCCGCGCCGTTGCCGCTGCCGCCGAAGGCGGGGGCGGTTTTGTGGTTGAGGTTAACACTGGCGGGATTAATCGCGGATACGTGAGTGAACCCTATCCTTCACCGGCAATACTGCGCCTGCTACGGCGGCATAATGTGCCGGTTATGATCAGCGCCGACGCCCACAATGCCCATGATCTTGACGGCCATTATCAAACCGCCTGCGAGGCGCTGCTTGACGCGGGTTATACCAGCCATGTCATTTTTGAAGGCAGAAGCGGCGGAAAACCAGTCTGGCGTGAACAGCCGCTCTCATGAAATTTTACACCAAGGTACAAATGCGGTCTACATTTGTTCAATGGTTTCAATCGAGAGGCCGGTTATGGTATGTATCTTTTCGATAGAATCACCCATTCCTTTCATCTTGCGGGCAATTTCGAGTATGCTTTCCTGACGGCCTTCTTGACGGCCTTTAGCCATGCCTGTACTGCGGGCATAGTTAATCTCGCTGGTGTAGTCGGATAACGCCATCTGCCGCATTTCGTAGGCCCGTATCGCTTCCTTGTCTCCGGTTACGTACACCATCCGCTCATTTGCCGCTTGTATCGCGCTGTCCATCTTCACCACCTCCGCTATTAACTCAGACGGGCTGTTTCTATTCAGCCACACCAGCCACCGGCTTAACGGGTCATTCATCACACCCTTCCTCGCCTGCCTCCGGTATTGTACCATATTGATAAAATGTATTTCCAGCGCCCCGGTAAGAATCATATCACGGTCAGTGTCCTCCCGTAAATGAAAC
>Ga0268262_10003170_pt1 | contig 18100 bp, 14 predicted proteins | sample TergutNc150P3_FD_190354 | JGI IMG/M metagenome (GOLD analysis project Ga0268262, IMG submission 190354) | Nasutitermes corniger P3 segment gut microbial community from laboratory colony in Florida, USA - Nc150 P3 (SPAdes) (version 2) | ecosystem: Host-associated > Arthropoda: Insects >...
ATAGTCTACGGATTTCATGGATATTTACGAATAAAGACCTAAATGCTATTGAAATATTCGTATTAATTCGTATAATTCGATGTTAAAAATCCTTCTTAAGTTTATGATGTTGGGTAGGTTAGGGGTCAGAGCCAACATCATAAACTTAAGGAAAATAGTCCACGGATTTCATGGATATTTACGAATAAAGACCTACATGCTATTGAAATATTCGTTTTAATTCGTATAATTCGATGTTAAAAATCCTTCTTAAGTTTATGATGTTGGGTCAGAGCCTCAATTTGTACTCTGCGCTCTGTAATTTGTACATTGTAATTTATAATTTGAATCAGTTAGGGGTCAGAGCCTGATACATATTTAACTGAATTTTGGATCATTTTTAATAAATTTAGTATTATTACACATCAAAGATTATAATTTACCGATTTTTATGTGGAAACTGCTATTTTGAATGAGAAGATTATTATAAATTTTGTTGACATAAAATAGCTAAATTTTGCAGATTTAATCAGTTTTTTCCTAAAAAAATTGACTTATAACTGCCCACGTAGCTCAGTCGGTAGAGCATTTGCATGGTAAGCAAAAGGTCACCAGTTCGATTCTGGTCGTGGGCTATATATTCTTTTTATACCATTTTCAGAAAAAAGTAAAAAAAACTTGACTGGAAAGAGGCAGATAATAATTTGTACTCGGATTACTATATACAGGTATGGGGTATTTATATGCGCGATGTCGTATTATTGATTTGTCAGGAGTGTAAAAGAAAGAACTATTCTTTTACTAAAAATAAAAAAACTCAAACAGGCAAGCTGGAAATCAAAAAATATTGTAAATTTGATAGAAAACATACTGTTCATAAAGAAACTAAAGCTTAAGAGTTGCTTCAATTTATGTCAAAATTTATGTCAAAAATTAAAGATTTTATTAGTTATGTTAAAGAGTCCTGGAGAGAGTTGAAAAAAGTCACTTGGCCTGATAAGGATGAAGTTACAAGTTTTACCGTTGTTGTTGTTATTGCTCTGATTGTATTTTCTACCTTTTTGTGGTTAGTAGATACGGGGATTATGGCTTTAATTAAGGTTGTGATGAATTAATTATGGCAAAAAGATGGTACATTATACATACCTATTCAGGACATGAAAATAAAGTAAAAGCGGCTCTTGAAATAAAGGTTAGAAACCTTGGATTAACAGAAGAGATAGTTGATATTAATATACCGACTTTTGATGTAGTTGAGGTTAAAGACGGGAAGAAAAAGGTAAAGTCTAAAAAAGTCTTCCCTGGGTATGTTCTTGTTAGGATGGATCTCAATGATAATACTTGGGGTGTTGTTAAGAGTGTTCCCGGAGTTACTAATTTTGTCGGAGCATTCGGCACAAATAAACCTAAGCCGTTAAATGATTCTGAGGTCGCATCTCTCTTTGATTCGCTTAGCGGAGAGCAGAAGACAGGAGAAAAGGCAACAGTTACTGTAGATTTTGTCATAGGGGAACATGTTAAAGTAATTGATGGTCCATTTAACAATTTTACAGGCGTAGTTGAAGAGGTTTACCCTGATAAGGGGAGATTAAAAGTCAAAGTTGAAATTTTTGGCAGAGGTACCCCTGTTGATTTGGACTTTCTGCAAGTAGGAAAATTATAGTATAGATATTATTAAATGAATGAACATATAGGATAAAAAAATGGCACCAAAACCAAAAAGTAAGAAGATTGCAAAACTTATTAAATTGCAGATTACCGGAGGACAGGCAAATCCTGCTCCGCCAGTTGGACCTGCTCTTGGTCAAGCCGGCGTTAATATAATGGATTTCTGTAAAAATTTTAATGAACGTACAAAAGAGCAGACAGGCACAATAATACCTGTTGTAATAACAGTGTATGAAGATAAATCATATACATTTATTACAAAGACGCCGCCGGCTTCTGTTCTTGTTAAAAAGGCGCTTAATTTAACAAAAGGTTCAAGCGAACCGAATAAGTCGAAAGTAGGCTCAATAACAAGAAAACAACTTGAAGAGATTGCAAAGCAAAAAATGCCGGATCTAAATGCTAATGATATAAAAGCAGGGGCAAATATTATTGCCGGTACTGCTCATTCTATGGGAATTGATGTAGTTGATTAAGGTTTGGAAAGTATTAAGGAGTTAATGTGAGATGAAAAGAGGAAAAGCCATAACTGCGCAAAGGGAGAGGGTAGATAAAACAAATCTCTATAGTATTGAAGAGGCTGTTAAATTGATGAAAGAGCTCAAATGGGCAAAATTTGACGAATCGGTTGATTTGTCTGTAAAGATTGTCCACAAGAGTATGCAAAACGTAAGAGGTTCGGCAATACTTCCGGCAGGAACAGGGAAGACCAAAAAGGTTCTTGTAATATGCAAGGGTGATAAGCAGAAAGAAGCTTTAGACGCAGGCGCAGATTATGTCGGCGCTGAAGATGTCATTGAGAAGATAAAAGAGGGATGGATCGATTTTCAGGCTGTGGTTGCTACTCCTGATATGATGAAAGAGGTTGGAAAGCTCGGTTCTGTTTTAGGCCGTAAGGGACTTATGCCTAAACCAAAATCCGGTACTGTGACGGATAATGTTAAAGAGATAGTGAAAGAACTAAAGGGCGGCCGCGTAGAGTACCGCGCTGATAAAACCGGTGTTGTTCATATGCTTATAGGTAAGCTGTCATTTCCTGATATGTCTATAATAGATAATATAAAGGCATTTTATTCACAATTACTAAGAGATAAACCTTCTGATGCTAAGGGAAATTATATTAAGTCTATACATATAAGTTCGTCAATGGGACCTGGTATAAAAATTAATCACAAGGGGATAGAACGATAATGGCAAAACAGTATAAGATTGATGAAGTAAGCGAACTGATAGGGCGATTAAAAGAGAGAAAAAATTTTATCCTTACAGATTACTCAGGCGTTAAAGTTAATGATTTGGCTGTACTAAGAAGACTGTTGTCTGAAAAAGACGCTCAATATAAAATAGTTAAAAATAATCTTTTTAAGAGAGCTCTAAAGGAAACTGGGTATGATTCTGTTGATGAGCATCTAAAGGGACCTCTGGGGGTTGCTTTCTCAGGTGATCAGGTAGGCGATGTTGCAAAGATTCTAAAAGAATTTTCAGAAAAAAATGAAAAGTTTTCATACCTTGCAGGCGTACTTGACAATGTAGTTTATAATAAAGAACAGATTAAAAGAATAGCCGATCTTCCGTCAAAGGAGGTTTTACTGTCTCAAACTATGGCAATGATAAATGCTCCTGCAAGATATATTGCAACCGGTATGAATCAGATTATGGCGTCATTGGCAAGAGGGATTAAGGCTGTTGCAGAATCGAAAAATAATTAACTGCTGTTAGTTATAATAATATAGGGTGTATAGGTTTTGTGTTCGGTATTACGTTAAACGTTTTCGGATCAATGCCTGATCCTTTTATAGGTTTTTATGGCAAGACCATATTAACTTGAAGCAATTCACTAAGTATAAGGGAGTTTTATATGGCAAAATTAACAATTGACGAATTGTTAGATGCAATTGGCAGTCTGACATTAGTTGAAGCTGCTGAACTTGTAAAAGCAATGGAAGACAAATTCGGCATCTCTGCTGCAGCGCCTGTTGCTGTTGCTGCTGCTGCGCCTGTTGCTGAGGCTGTTGAAGAGCAGACCGAATTTGATGTAATTCTTACAGGATTTGGCGATCAAAAAGTTGGTGTTATCAAAGAGGTAAGAGCTATAACAGGTCTGGGACTGAAAGAAGCAAAAGAGCTTGTTGAAGCCGGCGGTAAAACCGTTAAAGAGAAAGTATCAAAGGCTGAAGCCGAAGCAATCAAAAAGCAGCTTGTTGACGCCGGAGCGACTGTTGAGATCAAATAATTTATTTTTTATAGGTTATATTGGATTACAGTAATTTATTCTACAGTACGGATTTTATTATCAATAGGTTTGATTCATTTGGAGCAAACCTATTGGTGTTTAAAGTCTTTTTTTTATTTTCAATATTCTGGTATTATATGTATAATATAGTGGGAGTTTTTCCACATTTATATCATTATCATGAAATATTATTATCCTTAAATAAAAATAAAGGTTAAGGTTTATTTTAAATGCAAGAATTAAAGAAAGTCGTTAATTTTGGTAAAATCAAATCTAAAATTGACATCCCGAATTTAATAGAAATTCAACTAACATCTTATGAATGGTTCCTTCAGGCGAAGGCGCCAAAGAAAAAATCCCAAGGGCTGCAAGCTGTCTTTGACGAAATATTCCCAATTGAAAGCCCTCATGACGACGTGGTGCTGGAATTTGTAAATTATGAAATAGGCGACCCTAAGTATTCCGAATATGAATGTAAAGAGAGGGATGTAACCTATGCCGCTCCCCTTAAGGCAACTATAAGGTTGATTAGAAAAGACAGTATGGAGGTTCGGGAGCAGTTTGTATATATGGGTGATATTCCGCTCATGACAGAGAGGGGCACTTTTATAATAAACGGAGCAGAGCGTGTTGTTGTTAATCAGCTTCACAGATCGCCCGGCATCTTCTTTTTCTATGAAGAGGATGAGAGGGTATATAATGCAAGGGTCATACCTGATAGAGGTTCATGGCTTGAATTTGAAATGGATGGCAAAGGTTATCTTGTAGGAAGGATCGATAGAAAGAAGAAGTTTCCTGTAACCCTTCTGATAAAGTCTCTTGGATATGAGACTAATGAAGAGATAGTAAAACTGTTTTATGATATCACAAAGGTAAAATTTAAGGGTGAAGAGGATTATGAATCTCTCAACGGCAGGCGTGTCGCTTCAGATGTTGTTAGTAAATCAACAGGCGAGGTGATCTTAGAGGCTGCTGAAAGAATTAACATAGATATAATTGACCGTTTTAAAGAGGAGAAAGTAACGGAAGTTGAACTGATTGAATTTCCCAATAATAAGGAAGATGCCTATTTAAGCACAACCTTTCAGGTAGAACCTGAATTTATAAAAAAGAATCTTAGGGTTGACGATGCCCATGGCTATAAAAATTCTGAATTAGCGCTTTTAGCGCTTCATGCAGTAATGAGACCGGGAGAACCTACAAATATAGATAATGCCAGAGCGGAATTAGAGAGATTATTTTTTAGTCCAAGAACTTACAGCCTAAGCTCTGTCGGCAGATACAAAATCAATAGTAAGTTTGGTTTTGACGGTACAGATGAGATCCTTACAAAAGATGACATTATTCATACTATTAAATATATTTTATACCTTATTGCAGAAGCGGATGGATATGAATTTGAATATACTGGGAAAGATAATAAAAAGGATAAAAAATATGTTTATACTATTGTTGATGATATTGACCATTTAGGGAACAGAAGGGTGCGTTCAGCCGGTGAGCTAATAATGAACCAGATTAAATTAGGTTTTCAAAGAATGGAAAGAGTCATTAAAGAGAGGATGACAATTCAGGATCTTGATGTAATAACGCCTCAGGCTCTTATAAGCATAAAACCTATTACGGCTGTTATCAATGAATTTTTTGGTTCAAGCCAGTTGTCTCAGTTTATGGATCAGACCAATCCGTTGGCAGAGTTGACTCATAAGCGGAGATTAAACGCACTGGGACCGGGAGGTCTATCAAGAGAGAGGGCGGGTTTTGAGGTGCGGGACGTTCATCCGTCGCATTACGGCAGGATGTGTCCCATAGAAACGCCTGAGGGTCCAAATATTGGTCTTATTGTATCTTTAAGTACTTATGGCAGGATAAATGATTATGGTTTTCTTGAAACTCCATATAGATTTGTAGATAAAGGCAGAGTAACGGATAAAATCGAATATCTGACTGCAAATATAGAGGATAATTATTCAATAGCACAAGCTAATGCCGAGCTTGACGATGATGGAAATTTTATTAAGGCTATGATCCCTTGCAGGAATAGAGGAAACTTTCCGTACAAGAAACCTAAAGAGATTCAGTATATGGACGTTTCGCCGGAACAGGTTTTTTCAGTATCTACAGGATTGATTCCTTTCCTTGAACACGATGATGCAAACAGGGCTCTCATGGGATCGAATATGCAGCGTCAGGCAGTCCCGCTCCTTACAGAGGAGGCGCCGCTTGTTGGAACAGGTATGGAGCCATATGCAGCTTATGATTCGGGCGTCCTTTCAATAGCGAAGAGGGGCGGAGAGATTATATACGCAGATGCCCATAATGTGAAGGTAAAAACATCTAATGGCGATATTGATGAGTATATTCTTCAGAAATTTAAAAGGACTAACCAGAGTACATGTTTTAATCAAAAGCCTATAGTCCGTGAAGGTCAAAAAATAAAGAACGGAGATATTATTGCAGATGGTCCGGCTACGGATAACGGCAGAATGGCTTTGGGTAAGAATATATTAGTTGCATTTATGCCGTGGATGGGTTATAATTTTGAGGATGCTATACTTTTATCCGAACGATTAGTTGAAGAGGATATATATACGTCAGTCCATATTGAACAGTTTGAGATGGAGGCAAGAGAGACAAAACTTGGCCGCGAGGTCATAACAAGGGATATACCAAATCTAAATGACAAGGCATTTAGAGATCTTGATGCTGACGGGATTATTAGAATCGGGGCTTATGTTAAATCTGATGATATCCTTGTCGGAAAAGTAACTCCTAAGGGTGAGCAGGATCTTAGTCCGGAATATAAACTCCTCTACTCTATTTTTGGTGAAAAAGCCAAAGAGGTGAGAGATACCTCTTTAAGGGTTCCAAACGGCGTTGAGGGGATAGTTGTAGATGTTAAGAGGTTTTCCCGTGAGAATGGCGATGAACTTGCGCCCGGCGTTGAAGATCTTGTAAAGGTATATATTGCAGATAAAAGGAAGATTTCCGTAGGAGATAAAATGGCTGGGCGGCATGGTAATAAAGGGGTTATATCAAAAATATCCCCTGTATATGATATGCCGTATCTCCCTGACGGAACTCCTGTTGATATTGTATTAAATCCGCTTTCAGTCCCATCAAGGATGAATCTCGGACAACTCCTTGAAACAGAGCTTGGTTGGGCGGCTCATGAGCTTGATCTTTTTATGGAGACTCCGATTTTTGACGGCGCATTGGAAGAGGATATAAAAGAGTATTTAAAAAAGGCAGGATTGCCTGAAACTTCAAAATCCGTCCTATATGACGGCAGAACGGGCGAACCCTTTGAGGGTGAAGTAATGGTCGGCTATGTATATATAATGAAACTCGCTCACATGGTAGATGATAAGATCCATGCCAGATCTACAGGTCCATATTCGCTTGTCACTCAGCAGCCATTGGGGGGCAAGGCTCAATTTGGCGGGCAAAGGCTTGGCGAGATGGAAGTGTGGGCTCTTGAGGCTTATGGCGCAGCTCATACACTCCAAGAGCTGTTGACAGTAAAATCCGACGATATGCTTGGTCGCGCAAGAATATACGAGGCTATAGTAAAAGGTATAAATTCAACATCACCGGGTATTCCTGAATCTTTTAATGTTCTTATACAGGAATTACGTGGGCTTGCCCTTGATGTGAGAATTCATGATGATGCAGGTACTGAGATCAGCCTGTCGGAATGGAGTGAAGGTTTCAGTAAGCCGAAGAAAAAGATTCATATTGAAACGCTTGAAAACGAAGATTTTGACTAAATAATAAATAAGCATATTCATATTTTGAGAATTAGAGTTTTGAGTATTAGAGAAAAATAAATTTAAGCTAAAGGATATGACATGAGAGACTTTAACGATTTCAGTTCTATTCAGATTAAACTCGCTTCACCTGATATGATCAGGGATTGGTCTTATGGAGAAGTAAAAAAACCTGAGACAATTAACTATAGGACTCTTAAACCTGAAAAAGAAGGTCTGTTTTGTGAAAGGACTTTCGGCACAACAAAGGAATGGGAATGCTATTGCGGTAAATTCAAATCCATGAGATATAAAGGCGTTGTATGCGACAGGTGCGGTGTAGAGGTCACTCACTATAAGGTCAGGAGGGAACGCGGCGGTCATATTGAACTGGCTGCTCCTGTTGCTCATATATGGTATTACAGGTCAGTACCTTCCAGAATGGGTTTGATTCTTGATCTTACGGTAAGCAGTCTTAAATCTGTTTTATACTATGAAAAATATATTGTCATTGAACCCGGCGATGCTGAAGCTGATGATGTAAAGCGCGGTGATATAATTGATGAAGATACATACTATGATCTCTATGACAAGTATGGCGAGAGCTTTATTGCAGGCATGGGCGCAGAGGTAATAAAAGAACTTTTATCAAACATAGACCTTGATGGAGAATCAAGGAATTTGAGAGCTGAGATAGATTCCAAATCTGCTAAAGATGCAAAGATAGATAAAAAATTAATAAAAAGATTGGAGATAATCGAATCGTTTAGAGATTCAAAGAACAGACCTGATTGGATGATATTAGATGTTATACCGGTCATACCGCCCGAACTCCGTCCAATGGTTCAACTTGACGGAGGACGCTTTGCCACATCAGACCTGAATGACCTGTATAGAAGGGTTATTAATAGAAATAATCGTCTAAAGAGACTGTTGGCTCTAAAAGCTCCTGAAATTATTGTAAGAAATGAAAAGAGGATGCTTCAAGAGGCAGTTGACGCCCTGTTTGACAACAGCAGAAGAAAGAGAGCTGTAAAGGGCAAGGGTAACAGACCGCTTAAATCTCTCAGCGACATGCTCAAAGGTAAACAGGGAAGATTCAGGCAAAACCTTCTTGGCAAACGTGTGGATTATTCGGGAAGATCGGTCATTGTCGTTGGTCCTGAGTTAAAACTGCATCAGTGCGGTCTTCCAAAGAAGATGGCTGTTGAGCTGTTTAAGCCGTTTATAATGAAGAGGCTTGTTGATAAGGATTTTGTTCAAAATATTAAGTCAGCTAAAAAGATGGTTGAGAATGAGCGTGATGAAGTATGGGAAGTTCTTGAAGAGGTAATAAAGGAACACCCTGTTTTATTAAACCGTGCTCCTACACTGCATAGATTAGGGATACAGGCATTTGAACCTACTCTTGTTGAAGGGAAAGCCATAAAGCTTCATCCTTTAGTATGCCATGCATATAATGCGGATTTTGACGGAGATCAAATGGCAGTACACGTTCCTCTGTCGCCAAAGGCTCAGCTTGAGTGCTGGACATTGATGCTTTCAACAAATAATCTGCTTTCTCCGGCAAACAGCCACCCTGTTGTGACACCTTCGCAGGATATTGTCCTTGGAATATATTATTTAACCGATTTGATAGAGGGATATGCAGGAGAGGATAAATATTTTGACGATATGACGGATGTTTTACGGGCAGTAGATCATAAACAGGTAAGATACAGGACAAGAATTAATTATCTCATGAATGGTGAGTTTATAAAAACAACTCCGGGAAGATTGATTTTTAACAGTATTTTGCCAAAAGGTTTTCCGTTTGTTAATACGGTCATAACAGATAAAGGCATATCCGAAATAATTGCAAAGACATTTAGAGAGTTTGGACCAAATGAAACTGTTAGAATGCTTGATGATATAAAGGAGACGGGTTACAAATTTGCAACATTTTTTGCTCCTACAATATCTGTTTCTGATATTATAATTCCATCAGTTAAAAGAGATATTATTGAAGAAGAAGATAAGAAGGTTGTTGTTATTGAGAATGAATATAGAAACGGTTTTATAACAGATGAGGAGAGATATAATAGAGTTATAAATCTTTGGACGGAGGCTAATGAATTGATAGCCAGCGAGATGTTCAAAGCGTTTGAAGCGGATATGCAGGGTCATAACCCGGTATTTATAATGGCTAAATCCGGCGCAAGAGGCAGTAAGCAGCAGATAGGGCAGCTTGCAGGCATGAGGGGGCTTATGGCAAAGCCGAGCGGCGAGATCATAGAGGTCCCGATTCGCGCTAATTTTAAAGAGGGGCTGACTGTGCTGGAGTATTTTATATCAACAAACGGCGCGCGTAAAGGTCTTGCAGATACTGCGCTTAAGACTGCCGATGCCGGATATTTAACAAGACGGCTTGTTGATATTGCGCAAGATGTTGTAATAAATCATGAGGATTGCGGTACAACCGTAGGTATAGATATCTTCCCGATTAAAGAAGGGGATATGGTTATTGAATCCCTTGGGGCAAGGGTGCTTGGCAGGACGTTATTGTATGATTTGGTAAATCCGGTTACAGGCGAAATTTTGGCAAAATCAGATGAGATCATTAATGAAGATATTGCCGACATAATAGATGAAATTGAGATAGATTCAATTGAGATTCGCTCTGTATTGACATGCGAGTCAAAGCACGGCGTTTGTGCAAAATGTTATGGAAGGAATTTAGCTACATCAAGACCTGTTGAGATAGGCGAGGCAGTTGGTATTATTGCCGCTCAATCTATCGGGCAGCCCGGAACGCAATTGACAATGAGAACTTTCCATATTGGCGGTATAGCTTCAAGATCGGTTGAGGAGAGTGAGATAAAGTTTAATTATCCGATCTTTATAAATAATATTACTTCAAAGATGATAAAGACAGAAGGGGAGAAGATTATTACCGTAAGAAGAGGATTTATTGTAGTGCAAAGGATTATCTCTGAAGTTGAGTATAAGCCGAAGTCGGAATTTTTTATAGAAGACGGCGAAAAGGTTTATGCCGGCAAGATATTTGCTCAGTCGCCTGCAGGAGATGAATATAAGGCAGCTAATACAGGTATGCTGAAGATAGATAAAAAGAAGGCTTTTATTATCGGCGAGCCATATTCTATTCCTGTCAATGTCGGTACGGAGATAGTCGCTGAACTTGAGTTTGACAGGAAGAGCGGGATTTTCTCGCCGATTCAGAGACCATATCAATCAAATGAGATAATCGCTAATTTTGATCCATGGTTTGAACCTATACTTACAGAGATCAACGGAAGGGTTGAATTTGTTGACGTTGAGTTGAACAAGAGCTTGATTGAAGAACTTGATGCCGTTACCTATAACAAGAAGAGAGTTATTGTTGAGTATAAAACAGAAAAGCTGCAGCCGCGTATTAACATATATGGGAGCGGCAGTGAGCCTACAACATATCTGCTGCCAAAAGGCGCTAACCTGATGGTTGAGCATGGGGCTAATGTAAATGCAGGCGTTGTGCTTGCAAAAATTCCAAGAAGCGCTGAAAAGACTAAGGATATAACAGGAGGTCTCCCGCGTGTTGCTGAGTTATTTGAAGCAAGAACTCCTAAAGATGCTGCAACCTTAACGGCTATAGATGGAGTTGTTACTATCGGAGATACTGCAAAAAATAAGAGAAAAATAATTATTACGGCAGAGGACGGATCGCAGAAAGAATACTCAATACCCGTATCAAAGTTTCTTAGGGTTCAGGATAAAGATTGGCTGTCAAAGGGTGAAAAGATAGATGACGGTCCTGTTGATCCCCATGAAATACTTAAAATCAAAGGACCGAGAGAACTGCAGAAATTTCTTGTTAATGAAATATTGGAAGTATATAGATTACAGGGTGTTGCCATCAACGACAAGCATATTGAGGTTATTGTAAGGCAAATGCTGAGAAAGGTAAGGGTTACAGATCAGGGCGATTCAAATTTTGTCATAGAGCAGGTCGTTGATAAATTTGATTTTATTGAGGAGAATGAGAGAGTTTTAAATGAAGGGGGGAAGGTTGCCACTGCTATTCCGGTTTTAATGGGTATTACAAAGGCTGCTCTGAACACCGAATCGTTCATCTCTGCCGCTTCATTTCAGGAGACAACAAGAGTTCTTACTGAGGCTGCAATAAAAGGGAAGATTGATTACCTCAGGGGCTTAAAAGAAAATGTAATAATAGGGCATCTGATTCCTGCAGGTACAGGGATTAGATCCTATGATAAAATGAGCGTATATCAGGAAAACGTTGGAGACCTTGAGAGAGTTTACTATGAGGCAAACGAGTATGTTGAAGAGCAGAGTGTAGTAGATGACAAAGTAGAGATTGAAAATATTGAAAAATAGGGATTGAAAATATTGAAAAATAGAAAGTAATTGAATAAATTCTTGACAAAAGACGGGCTAAAATAAGGAGTATTTTTTTAATAATCGTTTATTTTTGCATTGGAATTTAAAGATGATAATTTATAATAGAACATATAGGAGTTAAAATGCCAACAATTAATCAGTTAATTAAAAAAGGCAGGGAACAGAAAAGTAAAAAATCAAAATCGCCTGCGCTAAAACAATGTTCACAAAAAAGAGGGGTTTGTACCAGAGTAATGACATTTACTCCCAAAAAACCTAATTCGGCTCTTAGAAAAGTGGCAAGGGTGCGATTAACAAACGGGATAGAAGTAACTGCATATATACCCGGTATAGGGCATAATCTTCAAGAGCACTCGGCAGTTTTAATAAGGGGCGGCAGGGTAAAGGACCTTCCGGGTGTGAGATACCATATTGTAAGAGGTACATTGGATTCGCTTGGCGTATCGGACAGGAAGAGGAGTCGTTCAAAATATGGAACGAAAAGACCAAAAGCTTAAGATATTAAGCAGCTTATATAATAAAGAAGGATATATTTATGCGTAGAAGAAGACCAATAAAAAGGGAAGTGCTGCCGGATCCTAAATACGGGAGCAAACTGATTTCAAAATTTGTTAATTGTATGATGCTTGAAGGAAAGAAAGGGGTTTCGGAAACTATTCTGTATAAGGCAATGGATATAATTGAAAAGAAGACTCAAAAAAATCCTATTGAGGTATTTGTTCAATCCCTTGAAAATGTAAAACCGCAGATAGAGGTTAAGTCAAGAAGAGTAGGCGGCGCCACATATCAGGTGCCAATTGAGATTAGACCTGAGAGAAGACAGGCTTTAGGCATTAGATGGATTATCAATTATTCAAGGAATAGAACCGAGAAGACAATGTATCAGCGTCTTGCAGGCGAACTAATGGACGCATATAATAACACAGGCGCTTCGGTTAAAAAGAAAGAAGATACTCATAAAATGGCAGATGCTAACAAGGCTTTTGCTCACTTTAAATTTTAGAAAAATTGCCTCTTTTGTTTTTACTTTTTGTTTTTACCAAATACCGGGTTTAACGCCCGGTATTTGGTGTTTTAATGTATGGCTGCGGAGTATGTACCATAAAGCGCAGGATGGCGAGCTTGACAAAGGGGCAACTATTAAAAAATTTTTAATAGTTCAAAATCGTGACACTTCAGCGCAAGTGGTAGCCGGCTGAGGATAGCGGCGGTGAGCTTTTCTATTTGCCGACGCTGCCAAAATGGTCGAGATGCCGTTTGGAGCGCGGGCAAAAAACAGCACAGACACGGGATTTGCCGGCGCCGGCAAATCTCGAGAACAGACCACACATCTGTCAATCTCATTTTCCCGTCAAATGCCATCATTTTCAACTGGTTACAATTTGTAACCGTTTGATTTCCTTAAATTTTTTTTAAAAAATAATTGACTAAAAATTTTTTACTTACAGTACTTCGAGTTTGAAGCAAAATCCCGGTTTAAGACTTTTTTTCTTGACATTTTATTTTGATGGTTTATCTTTGTATATATTCTACATAACGGCATAAACTAAAGGAAAAATTTTCACATGAAAAAAAATTTACTTGACACAATAACCAAAGTAACGATACACTTAGAAAAAGCGCATCGCATCGCATCGCATAATTGATTCTGCTGTAAATAAATTTTTTTCGACTTTTAATTTAATACTCACAACATATTCGTCCCGCGCCAGCCCGGATTTTTGGGACGGCTTTCGCTTTTTTAATTTGGGAGAAGCCGTCATGCCGGGAGAGGAAATTTATGAGATTTTAGTGATTTAAAATTACGGGTGTTTAACCCGTGGGGCTGTCTGATAAGTAACAGGCAGGCAATATGTCGGGCTTAGCGCGACTATGTCGGGCTCAGCGTGATCAGTTACATTCTTACGTCATTGCGAAACCTATTTTAAGTTCATCCGATAGAACAGTGTAAACTCGGCGCGGCAATCCAGTAGGATAAATTAAGACTCCGGATTGCCACGCGCAGATTACACAATCTATACTCAAACATGGTTGAAGCGCTTGCAATGACGCAGGAATGTACTTATCGCTTATTCTTGTTACTTATCAGACAGCCCCGTAAAATTAATGATTAAGGAGCATATATAATGAAATATAGTTTGTATTTAAAAAAATTTTTATTAATTCTTATTCTTGCATCTGCGTTTGGCTTAGGAGCTTGCGGCGGCGGCGGAGATGACGATGATCCTGTAATGCCTGTAATGCCTGTAATGCCTGAAATACCGGCTATGGTGTGGATAAAGCCGGGGACTTTTAAGATGGGCAGCCCTGATACTGAGCCGAACCGCTATTCTAATGAAACTCAGCATTCGGTAAAACTGACTAAGGGCTTTTATATGAGCAAGTATCAGGTAACGCAGAATGAATATACGGCTGTAATGGGGAGTAATCCAAGTAGTTTTAGCAGCACCCCTGATGGTGTAGAAGTACAGGGAAAGCGTCCTGTAGAGGCTGTAAGCTGGTATGACGCTATAGTATTCTGTAATAAATTGAGTATGAGTGAGGGCTTGAGCCCTGTATATAGCATAAACGGGAGTACAAATCCTGCTGATTGGGGAGCAATACCAACATCCGACAATGCGACATGGAATGGAGTAATTATGGTCAGCGGAGCTAACGGCTACAGATTGCCGACAGAGGCAGAGTGGGAGTATGCGTGCCGTGCGGGAACAACAACGGCGTATAATACGGGCGCTGCTCTTGACGGTAATGCTGCGTGGTATAGCGCTAACAGCAATAGTAAGACTCATGAAGTTGGTAAAAAGAACGCGAATGCATGGGGTTTGTATGACATGCATGGTAATGTATGGGAATGGTGCTGGGACAGGTATGATGATTTCACGAGCGTTTCTACGCAGGATCCTGTGGGCGCGTCCTCGGGGTCGTACCGCGTACTACGCGGCGGGGGCTGGGGCGATTCTGCCGGGCACCTTCGGTCTGCGTTTCGTAGCGGCGGTAATCCGTCGTTTCGGTTCTACGATGTGGGCTTCCGTCTTGTGCGCCCTTAGTTTAACGGCTCAGGCACAGGCAGGCAAGCGTCCGTTTTTGCGAAATGCCCGTCGAAGCGACGGTCAGGAGCGAGAAGGGCATGGAGCGGAAACGGACATCGTAGGGGCGGCATCCTTGCCGCCCGCCGAGGCTGTGCCTGCGATGGCATGCCGTTCGTTTCAAATTGTTTATGATATTTATTGTTTCATAAATACATTTTTGCGGTTTGCGTTTATGGAACATGCGGTTGGTTTCATGGAATAATTCGGTTGATGGGATATGTGGTTTGCGTTGATGAATTACGCGGTTGGTTTATGGAACATGCGGGCGGCAGGATGCCGCCCCTACATCGATACAAAAATTTTGCGTGTGGATAAAATATTTTGAAAATACAATATGCGTCGTTTTTACTTCCACTCTATCCGGACAGTCAGGAACAGGATGACCTCAACCGTTTCCTCAGAGGTCACCGGATTGTGCAGACACGAAAAGAACTTGTTTCAATTGATGAGGTGTCGCACTGGGCTATTTTGGTGGAATTTCTTGACAGCGTCGAAAAGAGCGCCGGCGAAACCGTAAAGAGCAAAGTAGATTATAAAGATATACTTACGACAGAGGATTTTTCTCTGTTTTCAAAACTTCGTGAAGTCAGGAAAAAACTCGCAGAAGAAAACGGACTGCCCGTATATGCGGTCTGTACCAATGAGCAATTGGCGGAAATAGCAAAGCGTAAGCCCAAAAGTCTTTCCGAATGTATGCAGATTGAAGGTATAGGTCAGGGCAAAGCGGAAAAATATGTACCGGCTCTGCTTGAATGTATTAATTCGCAAAACAATGAAGCATAAACATTCCGTTTTTGAAGCCGTCTGCAAGATGGATAATCTATACCATGCGTGGCATAAGGTGTCTCTTGGTAAATCGTCAAAATCATCAATTCTTGATTTCTATCGTAATCTTGACGAAAACCTCGTTTCTATTGCGGATGATCTCAAAAATGGAAGTTATAAGCCGGGTCCTTATAATCATTTTCTAATAAAGGATCCTAAAGAACGGATAATTTCAGCCTCTCCGGTTCGGGACAGGGTAGTACAGCATGCGTTTATGAATTATTATGACCGGATATTTGACCGCAATCTCATATTCGACAGTTACGCCTGTCGTGTCGGCAAAGGAACGCATAAAGCGGTTTTGCGCGCTTTTCATTTTGCTAAAAGCGCGAAGTATTTTTTAAAAATGGACGTGAAAAAGTATTTTGATTCCATTGATCATGCGGCGTTAAAATCTTTATTGACTAAAATAATCAAAGATAAAGCGGTTTTGAACATCTTTTATATAATTATAGATTCGGGTGATATTTTTTTAAATAAAGGTTTACCCATCGGAAATCTTACCAGTCAATTTTTTGCCAATTATTATTTATCGGGATTTGACCATTACTGCAAAGAGCAGCGTCATGTACGGCGGTATATCAGGTATATGGATGATGTGCTTATTTTTTCAGACAATAAATCCGACCTGAAAAACCTCTATGCAGATGCAGTCTCTTATACGGGAGCAAAATTAAAGCTGCTTTTAAAACCTCCGGTACTGGGCTCTGTTATAAACGGCGCTCCGTTTCTTGGCTTCCTGATTAAACCGTCCGGCATTTATTTGCAGAAAAAGTCTAAAAAACGATACAAAGCCCGCATATCTGAAATAGAATATAAAAGAAAGAGAGGGATTTTTACCGAACTTGAAGCAGTCCGCCGTACGGAATCGGTTACATCACATTTATTGCTTGCGCGGTCACGCAGCTTTAGAAATACTGTACTGCGTGGGCGCGTCCTCGGGGTCTAACCGCGTAAAACGCGGCGGAAGCTGGAACAATTCTGCCGAGAACCTTCGGTCTGCGATTCGTAACAACGATAATCCGTCGAATCGGAACAACAATCTGGGCTTCCGTCTTGTGCGCCCTTAGCCTGACGGTTTTGGATTTGCCGTTAAACCGGATTTGAAACGCTATGCGTTTCGTGCGTCCCAAGAAGCGATAACAGCTTCTTAAATATCGAGCGCCCGGTTCTTTTGCAGCGTTTTTAGCGCAAATGCAATAGAGCCGGGTTTTTTATACGGCGGAAAAGCTGAAATAATGTTTTATACCTGCGGCATGACGTTTATGGCAGGGAACATTTGTTTCTACCGAGCTTTTGTCCTTATGGGACAGAGTGTCCTTACAGGACAGAGTGTCCTTAACGGAGAGACAGTTTGCGGGCGGCAGGATGCCGCCCCTACTGTTTTTTTTCTGTCATAAAATTATTTTCGCTCTAGTTGTTCAATAAGATTGTTTAGAGCAATAACGATTTGTTTTATTGTCTCGTCATATTCTGAAAATTTATAGTCATTATTTTCGATATGAATCATGAGAAGTTTTTGCAGTTCGGCAATTTGTTCGTTTGTTCCGCTATTAGAAAGCGCATATTGTCGCATTTGTACAAATATTCTCATTACTTGGATGTTTATATTAATTGCTCTGTCTGAGTTCAAAACGCTTGATAACATCAATATTCCATGTTCAGTAAAGGCGTGAGGCTTGTATTTTCTGGTATCTTTGCTAAAGGTCACAATTTGTGACCTTAGATTTTTCCACTCCTTCTCGGTTAATTGAAACATGAAATCGGATGGAAAACGTCCAATATTACGTTTAACAGCCTGATTCATGACTTTTATTTCAACTCCATATAATCTTGCCAAATCACTGTCAAGCATGACTTTTTGTCCGCGAATTTCATATATCATGTTTTGAATTGGTAATAATTTATCTGCCATTGAATTTCACCCAAAAATTTATTAGAGGCACCGTGCATCGCTTCTCTACTATTATAACGATTGGATTTTATAAAAAATTGCAAAAAATTTCAGATTTTTTTACTTATCGCTTTCAGTGGTTGATCAGGGGTCAGAGCCAACATCGTAAACTTAAGGATTTTTAGCATCGAATTATACGAATTAACACGAATATTTCGATAAAATTTAGGTCTTTATCCGTGAAATCCGTGGACTATTTTCCTTA
>Ga0268262_10003172_pt1 | contig 18094 bp, 16 predicted proteins | sample TergutNc150P3_FD_190354 | JGI IMG/M metagenome (GOLD analysis project Ga0268262, IMG submission 190354) | Nasutitermes corniger P3 segment gut microbial community from laboratory colony in Florida, USA - Nc150 P3 (SPAdes) (version 2) | ecosystem: Host-associated > Arthropoda: Insects >...
GGTCGGCGGTTTTTATGGCGGAGAGAGGCCGGTCCAGCAAAGGGCGGAACCAAGAGCGCATCCGGCCGGAGCAGGTCGTGACATTTTTTTTGGAGTAAGTCAGTGTGATTTGGGGCAAAACTGTTTCAGACCAGAAGCGCCCCAGGGTGAGGTTCGCGTCCATTACGTCGGGCTTGCTTTCGATTTCGCCCGTATCTTTGGCCTTTTCAGCCTCGCGCAGGGCCTTCAAACTTTGGGGGCCAGACCCGGTACGCCAGTTTCGGGCAAGTTCGGCCAGAAGTTCCCGGCAGTAGGCTTGGGTGACGCCCTGGCTCCACCAGCCTACCCCTTCGGTATGGCCGCGATAGTTCAAGGTGTAGTGGAGCGACCAGAAACGGTCAGGCCGCTGGCCGTGCTTCCGTTTCGGGTGTTCCCGGTAGCGCAGGTTTCTCCCGGCATTTATCCAAGCGAACATGGTCGAAGCTCTCTTTCCAGCCAGCCAAATCTGGGCCGACTGGCCATAATTCTACTACAAATTTTTATGACATTCAAGGAGGCTTCGGGAAGAAAAATGTTTCTACCGACACTTAAATTAGCAATATTACAGGTCAAAATTGTCGGATTGGATGACTCAAGAAAACTCAGGAAATCTCAATAAAACTTATTCTATAGTTGGGCGCACACGCGCCCTCCCCCAGCGGGGTGCGGGGCAGCGCCCCGCTCTTCGCTGGGCGTGCTTCTATTTCAGATGAAGATGAAGAATAAGAATATGAAATAAGATCGGCGCGGAGCCCCCGGCCTTTTCCCCGCGAAGTCCCCGTTCAACCAAATTCAAGCTTGACAAATCATATTTCATGGTATATCTTGGCCGAAATCTACTCAGAATGGCCTAAAATATAACATGGAACACGCCTCCAGCCAAATTTATGCGAAAAAAGTAAGCGTTTTCGCTTTGTTTTGGCATCAAATTTGCTCTCTCTCTCTCTCTCTCTCTCTCTCTCTCTCTCTCTCTCTCTCTCTGTAACTTATTCATAATATTATTTATTATTGCTGAAGGCCGCGCCGCCTATAGGGGGGCCGGGGCCCGATGATCAGCGTCGTCCTCTGCGGCGGGGCCGGTTCCCGCCTCTGGCCCCTTTCCCGGGAACTGCACCCCAAGCCCTTCCTTACCTTGCCTTCGGGCCAAAGTCTCTTGGAAGAAGCCTATCGCCGCGCGGCCGCTCTGCCCCAGACCCGTAAAATACTAACCGTCACCAACCGGGAACTCCACTTCAAGGCCGCCGAAGCTTACCAGGCCGCCGGCCTTAACCTGCCTTCCGCCTATATCCTGGAGCCTTTCGGCCGCAACACGGCCCCGGCCATCGCCGCCGCGGCCTTGGCCTCGGCCCGGGCCAAGGGGCCGGAAACGCCACTTTTGATTCTGGCCGCCGATCACCTCATCACCGATAAAGCCGCCTTGGCCGAGGCCGTAACCCAAGCCCTGGACTTGGCCGGCCAGGGCTTACTGGTCACCTTCGGCTTAAGGCCCACCCGCCCGGAAACCGGCTTCGGCTATATCGAGGCCGAGGGTCGCCGGGTGCGGCGTTTCGTGGAAAAGCCCGATGAAGCCCAGGCCCGGGCTTTTCTGGCCTCGGGCAATTTTTATTGGAACGCCGGCCTGTTCTGCTTCAAGGCCGGCGTCATGCTGGAAGAGCTGGCCCGCTGGGCCCCGGAGGTTCTGGCCGGGGTCGGCGCCTCTCTGGATTCGGCCGAAGGCCGGGCCGATGTGCTGCCCCTGGCCCCCCAAACCTTCGCCGCCGTCCCCGACATTTCCATTGATTACGCGGTCATGGAAAAAACCGCCAAGGCGGCCGTGCTGCCCTGCGATTTGGGCTGGAGCGACATAGGTTCCTGGAGTGTCCTGGCCGGCCTCTACCCGGCCGACGAGCGCGGCAACCATGTTTTCGGCGATCAGGAAACCGTGCTGGAAGACGTGCGAAATTGCGATATTTGCGGCCAGGAGCGCCTGGTGGCCGCCCTGGGGCTGGAGAACTTATTGATAGTCGATACCCCGGACGCCCTTTTAGTGACCCCCAAGGAAAGGGAGCAGGAAGTCAAAAAAATCTATAACCGCTTGAAGGCCGGGGGAGGGGAGGCCCACCGCCAGCACCGCCGGGCCAGCCGCCCCTGGGGCAGTTACACCCTCTTGGGCCAGGGGCCGCGCTTCAAGATCAAGCGTTTGGAAATCAGGCCCGGGGCCTCCATTTCCCTTCAGCGGCACCACCATCGCAGCGAGCATTGGATAGTGGTCAGCGGCTTGGCCGAGGTGACCCGCGACGACGAGGTGTTTCTGGTGGATACCAACGAATCGACCTATATCAAGGCCGGGCACAAGCACCGGGTGGCCAACCTGGGCCTCATAGATTTGGTCATAATCGAGGTCCAGAGCGGCGACTACCTGGGCGAGGACGATATTATGCGCTTCGACGACGCTTACGGCCGGTTCCCGGCCGCCCTGGGCAAGCCCGAAAAACGGGGGGCGATGATTGAAAGGGACGGGATCAGTAAGGGAAAGCAAGCTGAATCTGTTGGAGGATTATGAAAATGAGCATGGCTGAATCTGGAGACATATATGACTGACGAGGCGACAAAAACAAAGGCCAAATTCGGCGCGCTGGAAGAAAAAATTTTTCATGGCGCGGGAATAGATATCGGATGCGGCGGTGATCCAATATATGAAGGGGTGCGTCCTTTTGACGTTGAACACGGTGATGCCAACAGAATAAGCCTGTATGTGAATGAAAAATTCGATTATGTATTTTCGTCCCATTGTCTTGAACATATGAATAACCCATATAGAGCGATTCAGGAATGGTGGAAATTAGTGAAAATAAATGGCTACTTGTATATAGTTGTTCCAGACGAGGATCTTTATGAACAAGGCGTTTTTCCTTCGCGTTGGAATTCAGATCACAAATGTACATTTACAATTTTCAAGAAAAAATCTTGGTGTCGTTTTTCCGTAAACGTTATTGATCTGATACGAATATTGCCGGGTTCAAGACTGGTAAAGCTCGAACTGCAAGACGATAACTACAATTACAATATTTGCAATATTGATCAACTCTGGGGGCCCGCAATGGCTCAAATTGCCTTTGCCCTGCAAAAGACGAAATCAAGGGGGTGGGGTATAAGCGGTCGTTTGGCAGCGTTGAGATACGATCTAAAACTCTTAATATATAAAGGCGGGCGGCATGATTGAAACGGCCCCGCAACCAGACGATCATCTGGTTTTTGTGGCGGCCTGGCAGGAAAACTTGGCCGGGCGCGCCCTGCCGCGTGATTTTTCAGATATGGCATGGTTGACTATTGGCGCGCCAGCGGGCAGGCGAAGCGAAAAATGCCGCGTTGGAACCCGCCTTTAAATAATAACGAAAGAGTTCGCCGTTAATGAATACCCACAGCATAAGGCGAAAAATAAAAGCAGCCGCCAAGTATATGATTAGAGTGGCGCAATATGCCTTGAGGCGGCTGGGGCTGTATGCCCCATATTTTCAAGATCGGGTCTCCATAGCTGCCCGAATAGACGGCCCTTTAGGGGATACCCTGGTGGAACTGGCCTGGCTTAAGGAAATGCACCGCCACCTTGATGAAAAAGCGCATATAGATGTTTATGGGCGCGCGGAATTTCTGGCTGTTGCGGCTTATAGGCACAGCTATATCAAGAGCCTTCGGCCTTATGCCTTATACCACCTGGTCGGGGGGTATGACCTTAAACTGAGAATAAGTCATTTAGTCCTCGTGGATGAAGCGAATATTCCAAGATTGGCCAAGAAAAGCCCGAAGCTTTCTGAACTTGTGGATAAACTTCATGCTTTTGCCAAGCAGCATGAGAAATACACAACTGGGCAACCTCAGCATGACGGCGCCTGGGCTGATTTTTGCGTTCTGCGGGGCTGGAACCGCTGGGATGAGCTCGGGGCCAGCGGGGCCATACCGTTTTCCCGAAAAACCTGGGGGGCGGTGCATATAAATATTGAGTCCTTCCCCGTGCTGGAAACCCGCGGCCTGGCCGGGCGGCCCTATATCACCATTCATGCCGGCGGCGACCGGGCCATGTATCCCTCGGCCCAAGGGACGAAAATCTGGCCCCTTGAACTGTGGGGGCGCTTTGCCCGTCTTTTTAAAGAGCGTTACCCGCATATTACCATTATGCAGCTTGGGGGCGGCCACCATAGCCCTGTTGAGGGGGCCGATCTGGTTCTGTGCGGGCAAACCAGCCTGGCCGAGTCGGCCGTAATATTAAAGCAGGCCCTTTTGCATATTGACGGTGAATCCGGCCTGGTGCATTTGCGCCGCCAGTTGGGCGGCCAAAGCGTGGTTCTATTCGGCCCCACGCCTAAAGAGTATTTTGCCTATGAAAACAATGTCAATATCGTCTCCCCTTTTTGTTCAAACTGCCTGTGGAAAACAGAAGACTGGGCTCTCAACTGCCCTCGGGGCTTTGCCCGGCCGGAATGTATGCTGGCCATCACCCCCGAAAGCGTTGTGGAAGCGGTGGGCAAGGCGCTTGACGGGCGCAAGGAGTATGTTTATGCGGTGAGCCAGCCGGCGGTATATTCCTCGGCCGGGCTGGCCGGCTGCCAGCCCATACTTGATGATATCCGCGCCCACTATTCTTTTGAAAAAAAGCCCATCTCCGAGCATATGTTCGGCCCGGGGCAGACTTATATTCACGCCTCAAGGCAATGGGAATACCCTTATGCCGTGGAGAATATAAATAGTATGGGCCGCAGCCCGCTCCGCATGGCCGTTGTGGGCGGCGGGCGCGGGGCCTTGGCTTGGTATCTGGCCCAAAAAGGGCATAAGGTCACGGTTTATGACCTCAATTACCTGTGGGACGACCAAGGAAATGCCGATGTGGAAAACCAGTTTTTCAGCTTTGCCCGCGCCCATGGTTTTGAGGCGGATTTTGGTTCGGTTTTCAACATTCCGGCTGAAGACGAAACTTTTGACGTGGTGACCTGCATTTCAGTGGTCGAGCATATACTATGGAAGGAGTATGCCATAAAGGAAATGCTGCGCGTTCTGAAACCTGGCGGGAAGTTGATTCTGACCTACGATCTTGTCTTAACTGACACCTCAAAGCAAGAGGCTTCTCGGGTGGAAATTTTCACCCCGCAGGCAATCCGCGATTTCTTGAAAAAATTCGGTATTGATGATGGGGAGCTTCATTCCGCAAAAGACGTTCTGGCCAGCATGGACGACATACGGGCCGATTCGGTGAACATTGCGCCGAATATGACCGTAGGCGGCTTTGTGCTGGGCAAGTCGCTAAGAAAGTGAGTATATCATGCCGTCATTGCTAAAAAAAGCCGTCTTGCGGTTGAAGCGGCTTATATACCTTATGCTTCCGCCGATAGTATATGAATTTCTCAAGAAAATTTTGTTTTATAGTATTAAAAAAATAAACCTGACGCGCCGAGACAAAAGTATTCAACGAGTGGCCATGTTCCTGGTGGGTGGATTTGGAGATATTGTTATCTTTGCCAAAGTCGTTGAACAATTACGGGACCGGTTTGCTTGCGAAATTGAAGTATATTCGGAGCCATATGCTCATGAATATTTAGGTGCCATTTTTTATAAGTGGCCTCGAATAAAAATCTGTGACAAAAATAAATGCCGTTACTATCATTTTCTGACCGTAAAATATGATGTGTCTATGACATTGAGCCATTCCATAAGAATAGATTTCGTTAACAATAGTCGTTTAAGAAAATACTGCCCGGAACTTCTTGAGGCGGTCACGTTGATTAATAAACATAACGATAATATGGCGCTTTCAAGTATGTGGGATTATGCTATGATTTTTAAAAGAAACGAGGTCCTCGGGCTCAACAGATATACCGAATTCAATTATGGCGGGGTATTCCGTTGCGACGATAAAAAGGTAAATATTTATTTGGATGACACTTATCGTGTACATTTTCTTGGACTGGGGCTTGCCAAGTATATTACCGTAAATACCGGTTCGGGTAGTGATAGTAATATTTCCTCCAAGCTACACGCAAAAAAATGGCCTGTTTATCGTTATGAGGAATATATTGCGCTAATCAAAAAGAAATACCCCGATATCATGGTTGTTCAGGTAGGCGTATCAAGTGATCTAAAGATAAAGGGTGTTGACAGATATATTATTGATGGGCATTTGGAAATACTTAAATGGGTATTGAAAAATTCCATGCTGCATACGGATTGTGAAAGCGGCCTTGTCTTTTTAGCGACCCAAATGGGGACCAAGTGTGCGGCTTTATTCGGCCCATCGCCTATGTGGATGTTTGCCTATGAGCAAAACATCAATATAAATTCAGGCGAGTGCCCTTGGTGCCAAAATGCGCGGCACGATGCCTTGCGCGTATGTATTCGCGGCCTTGAGAAACCGATTTGCATGGATTCCATAACCGGGGCAATGGTGGCCGAGGCCGTTGACAGCGTGTTAAATTTGCAAACATAGGTGGCGATATGAATACTGAGCGGCCAGTTTTCGGGCCTGAGTTTGGAAAGATGGATTTCGGCTTTCGCCGGAATGACGGAGCCTTCCGCGCCGTCACTTCGGCGAAAGCCGGGGGCCATTAAAGGCAGCGCCGCCTTGGTTTAAGAGTCTTGGCTATTCAGCAAGGCAAGCAGGTTTTAACAGGTTTGAACTTGAACCTAAATTTAGTGAGGTATTTCCATGAGTATTCAAGAATGGCTTGGACGATTTTCTCTCAAGACCAGAATCAAGAATTACGTTACGAAAATCGCCATCGGTTACGCCAGGGAGGCCCTCGGCAATTGCCTGGAATTGCACAACATCAGGCGCTTCATTGATTTAGGGCTGCCTTACTTGAATAGCCGGCTTGACTTGCGTTTGGCCCGGCTTGAAATACTTATGCATTATCAGGATGCGAAACTGGTCGAGAGGCTTGAACCTGACGCAATAAAGATGCTGGAATACTTTAAAAATGAATTTTTCAACAGAGATGGAAATGGCGATCACTTGTATCTGCCTGTGCCATATTACGAACCAATGCCTAACAGTCCTAATCCATATGAATTGCAATTATCCCCTCAAGGGAATTATTTCGTAACCTCTAATGGTGTGCCAATTTTTCTCTTTGAGTCACTGGAAGCCTCAATTAAATATTGGACGTTAATGATGCGGGAACAGACTCCCGATTCCCCCCACCTCTACATTGCGGAAAACGATTCTGCCTTCCCACCGCCGGGGGTTGGGGCGGTTTTGGCGGATGTCGGCGCGGCGGAAGGTTTTTTCACCGCCAAATATATTCATCTCATTTCCAAGGCCTATGTGTTCGAGTGTGAACCCGTATGGCTGGAAAGACTGCGGCAAACCTTCGCCGGATATGAGCGCAAGGTGGAGATCGTTGAAGGGATGGTCGGCTGCCGCGAGGGTGAAATCAAACTGGATGACTTCTTCAAGGGCAAAGCGCCGCCCACTTTTATCAAGATGGATGTCGAAGGGGCCGAGGGCCGGGTGCTGCGAGGCATGAAAGGACTTATTGAAAACACGTCCCTGCCTATGCAAATGGCGGTTTGCCTGTATCACAGGTGGGAAGATGAAGCGGTCTTCACTGATATGCTCAAGGACTATTTCAATATTTCCTATTCCAAAAATTATTACTGGCAAATGCTTGATCATCGTCCGCCCTTTTTCCGGCGCGGCGTTTTGCGGGCCCTGCGCCGGGCCTGAATGTGATGCCCGTGAATTTTTCCGAAGCCCATATCTTGGTGCTTGGCGACGCCATGCTGGATGAATACCTGGAGGCCGAAGTGAGCCGCATCTCCCCGGAAGCCCCCGTGCCGGTGGCGGCCATACGCCGGCACCGCCAGGTGACCGGCGGCGCGGCCAATGTGGCCCGCAACCTGGCCCGGCTGGGCTGCCGGGTCACCCTGGCCGGGCTCTGCGGGCGGGACGCGGCCGGTAAAGCCCTGGCCCGGCTTCTGGAGCGGGAAGGCATAGAGAACCGCCTGCAAACAGTCAAAGGCGGGGTGACCACCAAGAAAACCCGCATCATCGCCCAAGGCCAGCAGATGCTGCGCCTGGACCATGAAAAAACAGATCCGTCCCCGCCTGAACATTACGCGGCGCTTTCGGCGGCCTTGGGTGAAATCATCCCCCAATGCCGGGCCGTCATACTTTCCGACTACGCCAAGGGGGTGCTGAACCGCGGGCCCGAGGGGAATTCCCTGGCCGGGGAAGCCATAGCCCTGGCCGCGGAGCAGGGGCTGCCCGTATGCGTCGACCCCAAAGGCGCTGATTGGCTCCGCTATGCCGGGGCCGCCTGCGTCACCCCCAACACGCGGGAATTCGAGGCCCTGGCCGGGCCCTGCGCCGGCCGGGCCGAAATGGAACTCAAGGCCGCCGCGCTTTGCGGGCAATATGAATTTGAACGGCTGCTGGTCACCCGGGGCGGCCGGGGCCTGGCCCTTTTCGCCGGGAAGGCCGCGCCCCTCTACATAAAGTCCCAAGCCAAGGAGGTTATCGACGTCTCCGGCGCCGGCGACACGGTCATAGCTGTTTTGGCCGCCTGCCTGGCCGGAGGTTTGCCCTGGGCCGAGGCGGCCCGTTTCGCCAATATGGCGGCCGGGGTGGTGGTGAGCAAGGCCGGCACCAGCCCCATCACCAAGGCGGAATTCGAGGCCCTGGCCGGCCCGGCCGGGCGGATATGAAGTTCATGGTTTTATTCCAGATCAAGCACGGCTCATGAATATTTTCAGCCTGCATAAACTGCCCGGCCAGGTTTACCAGGCTTTCATCCATGACGGCCGGCGCCTCTACCGGCTCTTGCCGGGGCGGCTGCGGCTGGATTTCTGGCTGGTCTTCCTCACCCAGTTCATCTCGGCCCTGACTGAAACCTGCACCCTTCTGGTCATATCCCTGTTTGCCGTCAGCGTGGCCGCGCCCGAAACCGCCCGTAACAATTTACTTTTAAAACCCCTGTTGGCCATGAACCCGGTCTTGCTCGAATGGAGCGCCGACCACCGCCGGCTGGTGACCCTCACCAGCCTTCTGATGGTGGCTTTTATAGTCTTCAAAACTTCCTTCTATACCCTGGTGGCCCGTAAAACCACGCTTTTTTCAGAAAAAGTGAGCCTGCTTATCGGCCGGGAGGCTTTAAGGCGCTATTTGAACAAGAGCTATTTCTGGCATATGTCGCCCGAAAGCCAGGCAGTTATTCATAAGTTCGTCCAAAGGGGGCAGCTTTCCGCCTTCCTGGTGGCCCTGCTCCTGCTCTACAGCAACACCATCTGCTGCCTGGCCCTTTTCACCAGTCTCTTTCTGGCCCAACCAAGGCTTACCCTGGTGGTGATGACAGTTTTCTCCCTGGGCAGTTTGGGGACCTATCTTTTTTTGCGCCGCCGCCTGGATAGGGCCGGGCAAGAGGACAACGCCCTGGCCCTGGCCGAGAGCGCCGACCGGCAGGCCCTGACCCAGGGCCTGCGGGAGGTGCTTCTATACCGTCGCCAGGAGGCTTTTTTCCAAAAAATGGCCGCCACCATGGCCCAGGGGCTGCCGGTAAAGGCTTTTTTAGCTTTTTCCGGCCATCTGCCCTCCCAGGTTTTGGAACTTCTGGGCTTTGCCACCATTGCCCTTATGACCGTGGGTCTTTTGGTCTATGGGCTGTCCATGGCGGTCGTGGTCTCGGCCACTTCCATGCTCATGCTCACGGCCTGGCGGGTTTTGCCGGCCGTCAACCGCACCCTTAACCACATCATCACCCTAAGGGTGCTCCGGCCGGCGGCCCTGGTCTGCCTGGAACTGCTGGAGAATTTCATCGCCGAAAGCCCGGAACCCCTGCCGGAACCCGACCCCGGCTTTCGCTTTGAAAAGAGCCTGGTTTTGGAAGACGTCGGTTTCACTTATCCCGGCGGTAGGCGGCCGGCCCTCTCCGGCCTGAGCCTGACCTTGGACCGGGGTGAAAAAATCGGCTTGATCGGGGTTTCCGGGGCCGGCAAGAGCACCCTGGCCCTAATGCTGACCGGCCTGGTTCCGCCCCAGGCCGGCCGCTTTCTGGTGGATGGGCGAACGCTGAGCCCGGCTGGCCGGGCCGCCTATGTGCGCCTGGTGGGCTTCGTGCCCCAGGCCCCGCTGCTCTTGCCGGGCACGGTGGCCGATAACGTGGCTTTCAGCCAATGGGGGGAGAAGTATGACCGTGGAGAGGTTGAGGCCGCCTGCCGCCAGGCGGCCATGGATTTTGTCTTCGATCACCCCCGGGGCCTGGATTTGCGCCTGGGAACCGGCGGGGAGGGGCTTTCCGGGGGTCAGGCCCAGCGGGTGGCTATTGCCCGGGCCCTCTTCGCCCGGCCGGAAATAATCATCTTCGACGAGGCCACCAGCGCTTTGGACCAGGCCAGCGAAAACATCATCACCGAAACCATCGGCCGGCTTGCGGGCGGAACCACGGTGGTCATCATCGCCCACCGCCTGACCACGGTGGAAAACTGCGGCCGTCTCATCTGGCTGGAAGACGGGCGGGTGAGGGAGGCCGGGCCGCCGGCGGAAATACTGCCCCGCTACCGGGCGGCCATGGCTGATGCCAAGCTGCAAGCAAATTAGAACATTTTGATTGCGGCTTGGCCTGAAAAGGGCAAGGAGTGATTCATGGAACTTTACGAAAGGGTTGACGAGGTCATAAAAAAATTCTCCAGGTCGCGAACCGGCTTGGCCCGGCAGCTTAATATCAAGCAGACGACTTTCAACAGTTGGTTCACCCGCGACCGGCAGAATTATCTGTGGCCCATTCTGTTTCAAATACTGGAACTTTACCCCCATGTATCCCGGGAATGGCTGTTCTTCGATGAAGGCGTGATGCTTAAGACGGAAACGGGAGGCCCGCCGGTCAGCCAGAACCGCGAAAAGGAGCTTTTGCTGAAAATCGAGCAGCTGAGCGGCCTGGTGGTCAGGCTGGAGAACCAGGCCGAGGCCCGTTGAAACCCCGGAGGTCCGGTTGCAGATTGATGAAAGTTCTGCATTTCTACAAGACCTATTACCCCGAAGGGTTTGGCGGGGTGCAAGAGGTCATTCGCCAGTTGGCCCAAGGCGGGCGGGCTTACGGCTGGGAGGCCGAGGTGCTGACCTTGACCACGGGCCGGCCGGGAATTATTGAAGCCGGCGGCTGCCGGGTCCATCGGGTGAAGCGGCTGTTCAAGGCCGTTTCCACGGATTTCGCCTTCCGGGCCTTGGCCGAGTTCAAGCGTCTGGCCGCCGGGGCCGACCTGGTCCATTATCATTTCCCCTATCCCCTGGCCGATCTGGCCCATTTCTGGGCCGCCCACCGGAAGCCCTGCCTGGTCACCTATCATTCCGATATCGTGGCCCGGAAGCTCCCGATGTTTTTTTACCGGCCCCTGATGAACCGCTTTTTGCGGTCAATCCCGGTCATTGCGGCCACCAGCCCCAACTATATGGCCTCAAGCCCGGTTCTCTCGGGCCGGGCGGGTCGGGTGCGCTGCATCCCCCTGGGCCTGGATGAGCCGCCGAGGCCGGCGCCCGCCTTGGTTGAGAGTTGGCGTAAGCGGCTGCCGGAGAGGTTTTTCCTGTTTGTCGGGGCTTTTCGCTATTACAAGGGGCTGGATTTTCTGCTGGCCGCCGTCAAGGACCCGGCCATTCCCGTGGTCCTGGTGGGGGAGGGCGGCGGGGAGGCGGCCTTGAAGGCCGGGGCCGGAGGGCCGGCTAATGCGCGTTTCCTGGGCGCCTTGCCGGACGAAGACAAGGAAGCCTTGCTGAGTCTCTGTTGCGGCCTGGTCCTGCCTTCCCATCTGCGTTCCGAGGCTTTCGGCCTGGCGCTCCTGGACGGGGCCCGGCACGGCAAGCCCCTGGTCTGTTGCGAAATAGCCACCGGCACCACCTATATCAATATACACGGTGAAACCGGGCTGGCCGTGCCCCCGGCCGACCCGGCCGCCTTGAAGGCGGCCCTCCTGGCCCTGTGGGGGGACCCGGCCCTGGCTGCCCGCCTGGGGGCCGGAGCCAGGCAACGCTATGAGAAATTGTTCACTGCGGAAAAAATGGTGAAGGCTTATATGGATTTGTACGGCGAGCTGGCGTTCGGTTCGCGAAATGCCGGAGAGAGCCCAAGCGGCGGGCTCTAAGCCGGAATAAAGCGTCTCAGCCTTGATAATTCAGGGAATTAAGATGATCTTCCGCCGCCGGCCCCAGGCAGCAGCGCAAGGTGGTGAAAAATTCCGGCCATTTTTCCTTGAAATAGCGGCGGATCAGCGCCGCCGGCAGGGCCGCCGGGGGTAAGCCTTTTTCTCGCCAAGTCTTCTTGTTTTTGTCGATATCCACCACCAGAAGCCGGCGTTTCACCGCCAGGCGTTCACAGTTGAGATTCAAGGCGGCAATGGTGCGCCTGACCAGTTCGGCCGTTGTATTGTATGCGTTTCCGGGATAATCCACCGTGGAACAGGAACCGTAATCCGGCCTGAAATGGCCGGTGCCTTTATCCAAGGCCAACAGATTGGGGAAGGCGGGAATGCAGAGAGGGTTCAACAAATAGCCTTCACAGTTCGAGGGCAAGTTTCCGGCCTGTATCTCCCGGTCTTTATGCGCATCGCAGGATAGGTTGGCCGGCAAAGGGTGTATTTTACGCTCGGCCGTTGAACTTTCGCCGCCTCCGTCACACACGGCCAGCATATTTTCCCAGTCAAGAGACCAGTTGTGCGTTCCGGATTGATCGGCTTTGGGGTGAAAGTGTTCAATCCGGCGATGGCGCGGAGCCTCCGTCGTTATTTTTTGCTCGCAATAGGCGCACAGGCCGTGCTGATCTTGGATGGCCCGGTCGCGGCAGTCATGCGCCGCCGTATATCCTCCCTCGGCATTGTTATCCCGCATTTGCTCCCAGCTGTCTTCTGGATGGGCCTGGGCGTAGTCAAGCAGGGACCGCGGGCCAGGGCGGCTCTTGCCTGCCCGTTTCACAGGCCGCGCTCCCATTTGCTGTTTTCTATATGCAGATCAAGTTCCATCAGCTTCGGCTCGTCCGGGCCGTAGTGTTGAATGAGCTTTTCCCGCAACTCTTGGGCTTCGGGGATTTCCCATTTTTCAGCGTAAACCAGTTCGGTGTATGTATCAAGATCCTTGACAATATCAAGATCTTTCGGGCGCGGCTCAACGCCGAAAACCTGTTTCAGCAGCCGCGAGGCTTCCGCGCCCCACGTTTGCCCGGTTACTGAATGGGCTTTCCCGTCGCTTAGTATGCGGATTTGTTTATCCGGGATGGAAGTCAGCACCTGGGGGCTGTGGGTGGTGACGATGAACTGGGTCTTCTTGAAAATTCCCATAAGCGTGGGCAGCACAGTCTGCTGCCACGAAGGATGCAGGTGCAGTTCAACTTCATCAATGAGTACAATGGCCGGATGGTGAAGCGGTGATTCGCCCGGCCGGCCGTCGTCATTTTGGGCCTGGGCCATGCGCCGGGCCAGATCCATGACCAGGGCCAGCATGGCGCGGTAGCCGTCGCTCAACTGGCTGAACTTGTAGGCCAGCTTAGTGCCTTTTTTATAAATTATCAGTTCCGGCGGATCGCCGCGCATACTGGGGCGTTCATATTGCTCCAGCAGGGCTTGGGATAAAGCCTCGCGCAGGGCTTTCAGTTCAGGCAGTTCGGTTTTCAGGCCGCGGTCGCGCATGGCGCGGGCTTCGTCCGCGTCCGCATGGTTGAACCAGGATACGGTGGCGGCATAGTCAATTGTCCGCGTAAAGTTGTTCACAAAGGCCGAATGCTCTGAAGGGCTATAATTGTTGTTTGTCAGGACGGAATCTTTTTCAGATATGAAGCGTCCGGCCATATAGGCGACGAAGACCGGTTTTTCCACATCCAGCCGCGCTCTGATAGGCTTGAATGAGGTTGGAGCTTCACACAATAAAGCATTGGGGTCATGTCCATATTTTTTGAATGAAAAAACCAGTTGCTCGGGCTCATGGCCTGGAGTTTGCGTTTCCAGACTATACACAAGGTTCTCCGCGGAATTGCCAACCGCCACGTCAGCGTCTGGCATACGGCACACGCCCTGTCTGATCAGCGGATGCCCGGCCCAGCGCAAAAAAACGCCCAGAGCGTCAAGAACCGCTGTTTTGCCCGCGCCGTTCGCGCCGACCAGCACCGTGAGCCGGCCGTCAAAATCAAGATCCAGGTTTTCAAAGCAACGGTAATGTTCCAGATGCATTGAGCGTATTATCGTGTGAGCAACAGCCTCACCGGATTTCAAGACTTCTTTCATAAGGCCGCTCCTTCCGGGCGGGAAAGTGACCGGGTTGGAAGAAACTGAATCATAGCAGAGGATTGAACACTCGGCAAGCGGCGTATCATTAACCTGCCGGATCCGACTTAACGCGGTCAGGCGAGCATCGCCTCAAGGCCCGCAATGAAAACTCGAAAGCTTTTTGAGCGGTTGGCGGTGATTTCCATATGCGGCGCAATGCGGCGGGCCGCGTCTATCTTGGGAAAGCTGTTTCGGTAAATGTCATGCTTCTTTAAATAACGGTGCAGGGCTTCCCAACTGCCTCCGTTGTCGGGATTGCGGAAAATGCCCTTGGTAACATCAATCTTGGGCAGGCCGGCAAAAGCTTTCCGAAGAGCTTCCGGATCGCCGATAAACCATGACTCCAATTCTTCAACTGCCACCCGGTTCAAGACCAGGAAACGGCCTTGGTCGTCGGGGGATGTCTTGGTCGGGAGGCCCGCCTGGCCGGCCATGCTTTCAAGCTGGTTCTTCAATTTTTCGCAATCATCGTTATCGCGGTCCACCAAAACTACGATGCGGAGCGGCTCGCCTTTTTTTATCATCCGGCTATAGGCGGCCAGGCGGGCGGGAAGAACTCTGAGCAGCTTGGATTTGCTCTCCATATTGTGTACTTTGGCGCGTTTCCGGCCTTTTATGATTTTGGGCAGCAAATGCCGCAACGCTTCCTCGGCGGATTGCTCCTCGACCATAATTTCGAGCCGGGTCCGGGTCATGCCTCATCCCCTGAAGACAAGGGGTCGCCGACATCGAAATGACCCTCAAGCCAGAGCTCTCCAAGAGAGGCCCCTTGGTCCAGAAAATCCTGTACCCCTGGAATATCGCTGAGACAACGCACCCGGGTGTAGCCGTCGCCGGCGCGGTAGAGCATTCGCACTTCCGCCGGGTTCAATGGATTGATGAAGAACGGGGAGTGCGTAGTGACGATGAGTTGAGCCTGCCCGGCGGCCTGTCGGCATTCCTCGGCCAGCTCGGGCAGCAAACGCGGATGGATATGGTTTTCCGGTTCCTCGATGCCGATAAGCTGCGGCGGGTTCGGGTCGTAAAGCACGGTAAGATAGGCCAGCATCTTCAAGGTGCCGTCTGAAACAAACCGCGAAGGCACAGGAGCGGTGAAAGGGGCGTCCTTGAACAGCAGCAACAGGCGGCTATCCTGCAAGGCCTGCGTTTCAACCTTTTCAATACGGGGGATGCGCCGGCGCAGCGTCTTGAAAATCCGTTCCAGCCGGGCCGGCTGCTGTTCATGAAGATACTGCACGACATTGGGCAAATTGCTTCCGGTGGGAGACAGGCGTTCCGCCGCTCCGGTTTCCGGGTTGCCGCGGGCCGCGTTAGCCGACAGATAGGATAGATGCCATCCGGCGATAAAACTGCGCAGGGCGATGACGCGCGGGTTTTCCGCCAGGGTGCCCAAGGTGTTGACGGCCAGGACATCCGGCCCGGAGAGCGCTTTCTTGATGCGCTCATCCTTGGCTTCCGGGGCTTCCCCGGTAATCACCTGGCCTTGCCCGTTTTTGTAATCGAGAAAGTAAAAAGGCGCCGCCGGGTGCCCTCGCTTCCAACGCAGAAATTCCCGCTTCACTGCGGGGCCTTTGGTTTGCTCCTCAATTTCCAGGTGATAGGTGATCAGGGGGGAATCCGGGTTTTCACGGTATTGAAGCTCAATGACAATCGGCCCCTCCTGATCACGGCTGCGCAACTCGCGAAACCGCCCGCGCCGGTCCCAGGCCTTGCGCAAACCATCTGAAAAACACTCCGAAAGGAAAGCGAAAACATCGAACACCGTGGACTTGCCGCTGCCGTTCGGCCCCAACAATACCGTTAGCGGCGTGATTTTTTCCAGGGTAACGTCCTTTAAAACACGGTAGTTGCGCACATACACGCGCTCTATTCTGGGCGGGGGCGATATTTTATGCATAGTGTTTCCTTGAGAGCAAGAGCCTCAAACAATTTAAAAGCCAGCCCGACTGACCTAATTGGTCGTTATTATAATACATCAGGACACGGCGGGGTGTAAACCTTGGTCGAAACTAATTTTCTATCTATGAGATGGGGCTCAATTCCCCGGCCTACTTGCCACCCGGCCCGGAAGGGTGTAAAATAAGCAAATCTTGTCGCCCCCTGTCGTCGCCCCCTAGTCGCGGGGAGCGGTTTTTCCCGGAAACGGAGCGGCCATGACTTCAGTTGCCCCGGCCTCTTTTGAAGATATCCTGAGTTCCCGGCCGCCCGAGGCCCGCCATCTCCTGGCGCTGCTTCAGGCTTTGCAGGCCCGCTACCGCCACTTGCCGGAACCGGCCTTGAGGGCGGTGGCGGAACGGCTCTCCCTGCCCTTGGCCAGGGTTTTCGCCGTGGCCGGCTTCTACCGGGCCCTGTCCTTCAAGCCCAAGGGCGCCACGACCATCCAGGTCTGCTGCGGCACGGCCTGCCATCTCAAGGGCGCTCCGGCCATAGTCGAGTCCCTGGAACAACATTTGAGCCTCAAGCTGGGCGAGACCGACCCGGAGGGCCGCCATACCCTGGAAGGCGTCAACTGCCTGGGGGCCTGCGCCCTGGCCCCGGTGGTGGTGGTGGACGACCGGGTTTACGGGCGGCAGACCGCGGAAACGGCGCGGACCCTCGGCTGAAACGGGGATATTATGAGATTGGAAAGCCCGGCCCATTTGGAGGACTACCGGCGGGAACTCTTGAAGCGCCCGGCGCCCACGCGGCGTTTGTGGGTCTGCGGGGGACCGGGCTGCCTGGCCGTCGGCTCCCGGGATGTCCTGGCCGCCTTCAAGGCCGAAGCCGAAAGCCGGGGCCTTTTGGATTCGGTGAAATTCCGGGTCGATTTGACCGGCTGCCGGGGGCTCTGCGAACACGGCCCCCTGGTGGAGGTTCAGCCCGAGCAGTTCTTTTATGAAAGGGTCAAGCCGGAAGACGCCCCGGAAATAGTGGCCCTCTCCCTCCTGGAGGGCCGGCCCGTGCCCGGCCTCATGCCCGGCCCGGAACCCACCCGGGCCGCGGATCTGCCTTTCTTCAAGCCCCAACTGCGCCTCTTGTCGGACCGTATGGGGCGCACCGACCCCGAAGACATAGGCGACTACCTGCTCACCGGGGGCTACCAGGCCCTGGGCCGGGCTTTGAGCGGCCTGAGCCCGGCCGAAGTCTCGGCCTTGGTGGAAGAATCCGGCCTCCGGGGCCGGGGCGGGGGAGGCTTCCCCACCGGCCTCAAGTGGAAATCCTGCCGCCTGGCCCCGGGCCAGGTCAAATACGTGGTGGCCAACGGCGACGAGGGCGACCCCGGCGCCTTCATGAACCGCGGCCTGATGGAAGGCGATCCCCTGGCCGTCATTGAGGGGCTGACCCTGGGGGGCTACGCCGTGGGCGCCCGGGCCGGCTTCATTTATGTCCGGCACGAATACCCCTTATGCGTGGCCCGCCTGAATCGAGCCATGGATTCGGCCCGGGCCCTGGGGCTTCTGGGGGGGAATATCCTGGGTTCCGGCTTCAGTTTCGACCTGGAGATCGTCGAAGGCGGGGGCGCCTTCGTCTGCGGCGAATCGACCGCCCTTATGGCTTCCATCGAAGGCCGGGAAGGGACGCCCAGGGTCAAATACGTCCGCTCCACGGAACGGGGCCTTTGGGACTCGCCCACCCTTCTGCAGAACGTGGAGACCTGGGCCACCGTGCCTCACATAGTCAACCGTGGCCCGGACTGGTTCAAAAGCCTGGGGGCGCCGGGCAACCCGGGCACCAAGATTTTTGCCCTGGTGGGCCAGGTCCGCCGCACCGGCCTGGTGGAGATGCCCCTGGGCTCCAAGCTCAGGACCTTTATTGAAGAGGTGGGCGGGGG
>Ga0268262_10003174_pt1 | contig 18079 bp, 21 predicted proteins | sample TergutNc150P3_FD_190354 | JGI IMG/M metagenome (GOLD analysis project Ga0268262, IMG submission 190354) | Nasutitermes corniger P3 segment gut microbial community from laboratory colony in Florida, USA - Nc150 P3 (SPAdes) (version 2) | ecosystem: Host-associated > Arthropoda: Insects >...
CGTGGAAAGGCTCATAGAAAGCGTTTGCGCAATGGAATATCCCAAACATCTGCACGAAATTCAAGTTTTAGACGATTCCACAGACGATTGTTTGGAGATTTCCACCAAAAAAGTCGCAGAAATGAAGCAAAAAGGCTATAATATAACCCTAATTCACAGAATAAACCGCGCAGATTACAAAGCTGGCGCGCTAAAAGAGGGCATGTCGCAATGCGAGGGCGAGTTTTTAGCCATTTTTGATGCAGATTTTGTTCCCGAAAAGAATTTTTTAATGCACACAGTTCCATATTTGGTTATGGACAAGAACATAGGCTTGGTTCAAGGGCGTTGGGGGCATTTGAACAGGAGCGAATCCGGTTTAACTCTGGCTCAATCCATAGGCATAGATGGTCATTTTGTTATAGAGCAATCTGCCCGTAGCTGGGGTGGCTTGTTTATGAATTTCAACGGCACCGCAGGCGTTTGGCGCAGAAAAGCCATAGACGAAGCCGGTGGCTGGGAAGGCGATACCTTGACCGAAGATATGGATTTATCCTACCGCAGCCAGCTGGCTGGCTGGAAAATGAAATTTGTTTTTGACGTTATTGTGCCCGCAGAACTTCCGGCAGATATCAATGCCTTCAAAAGCCAGCAATATCGCTGGGCAAAGGGTTCAATACAAACCGCCATAAAAGATTTGCCAAGGGTTTTTTCCTCAAAAGAGTCTCTTAAAATCAAAATTCAATCTTTTTTGCACACAACCCATTATAGCATTCATCCTTTGATGTTGTTCACCGCCATTTCCGCATTCCCCTTGCTGGCCTTTGGACATTCGAGATTCGGATATATGCCCGTGTGGCTTTTTTCCATTTTATTTGCCATTATAGCCCTTGCAGCTGTGGCTCCCTCCACTCTTTATTTCATAGCTCAAAAATTTTCCGGTTCTGTTGGTTGGAGAAAAAGAATGGCCGCCCTTCCCTTGCTTATGAGCCTTGGGGTGGGGATTGCCGTCAACAATACTTGTGCTGTTCTCTCCGCTGTTTTTGGCAGAAAAAGTTCCTTTATAAGAACTCCAAAACAAGGCGGAGCGGTTGGCATAAAAAAATTCAAGCAAAAATTCCCTGCAATTGCTTTCATTGAATTGTTCTGTGGTGTTTATTGCGTGTTCGGTTTAATGGAATACATAGACGCAAGAGTTTTTCTTATAGGTCCCTTTTTAGCTCTTTACGCAGTTGGATTTTTATCTGTTGGCGTTTTAAGCATGGTTCACTACATAGATAATTTAAGCGGACAAGCCTGATATGAAAACACTCATTGTAGATGATGATATATTCAACTGCAAGCTATTGCAATCCATATTAAAGGATTACGGCGAATGTTCCATAGCTATGAGCGGGATTTCGGCAATTCAGCTTTTTGAAGAAGCTCTAAAAACCGAAGAGACTTATGATTTAGTTTGCCTAGATATAATGATGCCAGAAAAAGACGGTTACGAAACTTTGCGAGAAATTCGCGTAATAGAGCAAAACCAACCCACGCAGACCGGCAAACGGAGCCGAGTAATTATGGTTACTGCGCTAGAAGAACAGGAAAACAAAACCAAAGCCTTTTACGAAAATTGCGATGGTTATTTGGTTAAACCTGTGGAGCGAAAATTATTAGAAGAAATGCTCAGTAAAATGAAACTAATTTAAGGGAAACTTCCCAAGTGATAACTTTTTTCATAGGTCTTGCGATTCTTGTTGTGGGCTATTTCACTTATGGCCGAGCGATGGAAAAATTATTTGGAGTAGAGCCATCACGCCCAACACCAGCTGTAAAAAATGCCGCGCTATTTGAAGATAGGCAGGCATTGCCGCATTGGAAGTGTATGCTAATTCATCTGCTGCACATAGCAGGAGTTGGCCCTGTTGTGGGGGTTGTGCTAGGTGCAAAATTTGGCCCTGTGGTGTTTTTGATTATTCCCTTGGGAAATATTTTTGGAGGAGCTGTTCACGACTACTTTTCTGGAATGATTTCGCTGCGAAACGGAGCTGGCTCTTATTTGGAAGTTTCAAAGAAATTTTTGAACAAAACTTTTGCGGCTCTTTCAACCTTGTTTATGATAATAGCTCTTTTTGCCCTTGCCGCATCTTTTACGAATGTAAGTTCTGGCATTCTGAACGCAAATCACGTGTTTAGCAAAACAAGTTCAGACAAGGCATTTATCATTTGCATATGCTTAATTTTCTCTTATTATGTGTTCAGCACATTTTTTCCCATAAGCTCTTTTGTTTCTAAACTGAGCAATATTTTTGGAATTATCCTAATAACTTCTGTGGGCTTTGTCATTTTCTTTATATCTGGGCATTTGAATAATATTCCAGAATTTGATGTAGAAAATTTTTTGAGCAACTTTACGCAACACCCTCTGGGATATCCCATTTTGCCAATGCTATTTGTGACAATAGCCTGCGGAATGATAAGCGGTTTTCACGGTTCGCAAAACCCAATCACAGCAGGCATAGAGGCAAATGAAAAAAATGGCAGGCAAACTTTTTATGGAATGATGGTTGCGGAAGGATTTTTGGCAATGATATGGGCCGCAGTTGGAGTTATAGGTTATTCCCTTTATCCAAATCTTTTGAAAATAGAAAATGGCTCCGTTATATTGTCGGAAATTGTTCGCAATTTGATAAATGTCAAGTTTGTATCGGAAATTATTTTGATAAGCGTTGCAATGCTCGCAATCACAACCGCAGATGCCGCGCTTCGTGTTTTAAGAAATTTAATTTCAGATACTTTTCATCTCAAGCAGAAATCTTCGGAAGACCGCTTTTTGCTCTGTATGCCTATTTTAGGCGTGTGCGCTATGATTGTATTTTGGAGCAATATAACCGATGGCTTTTCTGTTCTGTGGAATTATTTTAGTTTGACAAACCAGGCCATAGCTGTGATATGCCTTGCAATTTCTGTTTGCTATATGAGAGCAAAGAAAAAGCCGGTGATTTTTTTGTTGATACCTCTCGCATTTATATCCTTTGTAGTATTCCTTTATTTATTCTGGATTAGCCCTCAGCATATAATGAATGCGCCAAAAGGTTTTGGGCTAGACTACACTGTTTCGTGCATTATGGCTTTAATAAGTTCCATTCTCGTTTGCTTTTATTGCCTATGGCGCGGAAAGCACTTGGCCAAACAGGTAGAACAAAATCAATTTAACCCTGACGGCGATTGAGATACCGATTTGTAGGGGCAATCCTACGTGATTGCCCTTTGCGAAACCAAATACGCAAAATTTTGTGGCAATTCCGTAACGAATGTCACTCGCCACCGCCAAAAAATTTTCTATATTATCCAAATGTTTAGGGAATATTCTTTTCATTAAATCCCGTAGCCCTAAACCGACTCGAACAAAAAGGTGCTTATATGGAGAAAAAAGACCTAACAGCGGCAGACGTCTGGGCAATGTTCGCCGAGACCGACAGAAAAATGCAGGAAAACGAACGCATTTTAACCGAGAAATTTGCCGAAACCGACCGCATAGTGCAGGAAAACGCTCGTCAAATAGCGGAGGGTCACCGTATTTTAAACGAGAAGTTTGCCGAAACCGACCGCAAAATAGCGGAGGGTCATCGACTTTTAGACGAGAAATTCGAAAAGCTTGGTATTAAATTCGATGACGTAAAATCAAATGTAAATGGCATTAGCGATAGCAACGGCGAATTTGCGGAAGAATATTTTTTCACTTCCTTAAAAAAGAAAATGGAATTCGCAGGAGTGCATTTTGACGACATCAGCCAAGACTTCAAGCTACTCAAAAAACTGCCAAACGGCGAAAGGCTCGAAGACCAGTTTGACATCGTTATGATAAACGATAATGCAGTCGCCTTAGTAGAAATCAAATACACAGCTAGAAAGGGTTATCCAGCAACAATGGTAAATCAAAAAGTCCCCAATTTCAGGACTTTGTTCCCCGATTATGCAAATTACAAGGTATATCTAGGGCTAGGTGCTTTGTCTATCAGCAAAGAAGTTGCAAAGGAAGCTAAGGAACTAGGTATAGGACTGCTTAGGCAAGTAGGCGAAACAGTTGAATACGAAACCAACTGGGTGAAAGCATATTAGCCAACTCGCCCTTTGAGTATTTCCAATAACGCTTCCACCGGATCTGGGTTGTGCCACACCGCGCCTAGCACAGCGGCTCCGTCAAATCCAAGGCTTGCAACCTTTGCTATGTTTTCGGCATCAATCCCGCCAAGCGCAAATAATTTTTGCGAGTGTTTTTTTCTCCAAGCGGCAATGCCTTCTTTTAATTCTTGATGCTTATATTTAGCTTTGTATCCGAATTTGGATATGGAGTCAAAAACGGGGCTTAAAAAACATATATCTGCATTTGTTTTTTCCAGCTCCTCAAAACTGTGGGCAGAACCTTGCCAAGGAAAAATATTGCCATGCCATTTTATATCAAAGCCAATTATCCATCTCTCCAGCAATGGGTCTGGCATTTGCGGCTTTCTCGCATAAAGCATTTTCAAGCCGCTTTCAAACATCTGCTCTATAGTTTCGTGCTCGCCCGCAAAATTCTCCGGCGAAGAGATAAGAGCTATTTCAAATGGCAAACCCGCCACCTACTTCAAACACAAAACCTTGAGAGAATTGACTATTTAAGTTGCCACCAAAATGGCGTTTGCAGTTAGCATAAACGGCAAGTGGAATAACAGGAGGCTTAATGCGCAAGCCGACAATTATATGAGCACCAATGCCTGTAGTGTAGCTTTCCTTCATCAAATTCTTAATCAAAGCCTCTCCTATTTTCGATGCGGCTTTTGGATCGTCTGGATCTTCTAATGCGTCTATAAGCCCAGATGAATTCTCAAGCATGTTTTTTGTAAAAGAAGCATTCACTATTGGAATACTAGCAAAATAACTAAATCCAAGACCTATATAAGGGCGAATTATGGGCAAGTCAAATGGATATGTCACAGATATATCGCCATTTACAACCCCATATAGAGGATCCGCAGAGTCAAATATCATGCTATATGGAGCTTCTGGAGTATAGCTCAAACTAATGGTCTCTGTTCCTAATGGTGTATTAATTTCCAAAGAGGTTTTATATCTGGTTGCCGCCACATTTAAAGTGCCTTCTATATCCACAACAGGAATAAAATCTATCCATGCCTTAAAACCTATGCCTTGCAAACCATCGGCTTTCTGTTGTTCAAAATTTATGCTTATGGGGTCTTCGGGAAGCCCATACACCAAACCTTTATTGCCCTTTAAAGAGCCCATGTTCATAACATAGTGCGCACCTGCGCCTACAATGGCAAAAGCCTGAGTACTGGCAAAAATGGCAAAAGCCACAGCAAAAAGAATTTTTTTCATAAGACATTCCTTAGTTAGGTTGTTTGTTTAAATATAGTAAAATTCCCCTAGCAGCACGCCTGCCTTCACCCATAGCAAGTATCACAGTTGCCGCTCCAAGCACAATATCGCCTCCGGCAAAAACCCCCTCCATATATGTGGCATTTGTCTCTGGATTCAAAAGTTCAATATTGCCTCTTTTATTGACCTTCAACTCTGGCGTTCCCTGGCTTATAAGCGGATTTGAGGAATTCCCTATGGCAACCAAAACAGTGTCCACCGGAAGCTCAAAAGATTCCCCTTCCAGCTTCACGGGGCGAGGCCTGCCTTTTTCATCTGGTTCTCCAAGTTTGTAGCGTTCAATTCTCAAAGCACGCACAAAACCCTTTTCATCGCCTAAAATTTCGCTTGGGTTTTGCAGGTAGCAAAACTCAACCCCTTCTTCCATTGCATGGTGAATTTCCTCTGCCCTTGCCGGCATTTCTGCGGCTGTTCTGCGGTAAATTATGCGAACTTTAGCACCCAAGCGCAGAGATACTCTGGCTGCATCCATCGCCACATTGCCTCCACCCAGCACCGCAACTTCTTTTCCTTCCCAAAGCGGGGTATCTGCAAAATCCTTCTCATAAGCGCGCATCAAATTTGCCCTTGTCAAAAACTCATTTGCAGAAAAAACTCCGTTCAGCTCCTCGCCCGGAATCCCCATAAAAAGAGGAAGCCCTGCACCAGTGCCTATGAATGCGACATCAAAGCCATCTTTTTTTAACAAATCTGAAATTTTGCGAGTTCTGCCAACAACGAAATTTGTTTTGAATTCAACTCCCATTTTTTTCAGAGTTTCTATTTCTTTGTCCACAATGGAATTGGGCAACCGGAATTCTGGAATGCCATAGCGCATAACTCCACCCAGTTTGTGGAAGGCTTCAAAAATGGTCACAGAATGCCCTTCTCTGCGCACATCTGCAGCAACCACAAGGCCGGCGGGGCCAGAGCCTATGACTGCAACTTTTTTTCCAGTTTCCGGTTTAACTTCTGGAATTTTAACTGTGCCGCTTTCTCTCTCCCAATCTGCCACAAAACGTTCAAGCCGCCCAATTTCAACAGGTCTCACGCATTTTTTCTGGCATTGCTTTTCTTGAGGGCAAACCCTGCCGCACACAGCTGGCAAAAGCGAGGTCTCTTTGATTGTGTCTATAGCACTTTGAAAATCGCCTTCTGCAATATATGTTATGAATTTCGGTATATCTATGCGAACTGGGCAGCCATCTATGCAACCAGGCTTTTTGCAATTCAGGCACCTAATGGCTTCTTTTTTGGCTTCCTCGGCAGAATAACCTATAGCCACTTCGCTCATGGTTTTTGAGCGAACCTCAGGCGGCAATTCCGGCATTTTCTGCGGAGGTATGGCTAGCCTTTCCTTTGCTGTTAGAGTTTGCATAAACAGAATGTAGCAAAATTGCTACCTGATAAAATCTGTTCTCTGCCAAGGTTCCGCTTCTGGAATTTTAACTCCTGCTTTTTTGCCAGCCTCAATGCACTTCAAAAGCCAAGCCATATTTGCACCCAAGCGGCGCATGGTTTGCATACCTTCTAAATCTTGTTTAACTTGTTCGGGATTTGAACCGTGAACCTGATTCCAATATTGAGAAGAAACTATAGGCATATTGCTTATTGAAAAGTATTTGTTCAATTGGTCAAAAGCTGCGGAGGCTCCGCCTCTGCGGCAGCTGACTATGGCAGTTGCGGGTTTGTTTGCAAAATCTGCTCTGGCAAAATAAAAAAGCCTGTCCATAAAGGAGGTGATTTTCCCACCTGCACTGGCAAAATGAACAGGAGAGCCAAACACAAAACCATCTGCTGTTTTTGCTAACTCCGCAAATTCATTAACAATATCATCTTTTTTGCATTTGTTATTTTCAAAACAAAGCCCGCAACCTCCACAACCAGGAATGGCCTCGCTGCCCAGCTGGAAAATTTCAGTTTCCACCCCGTTTTTATTCAACTCGCCTGCAATTTCGCAAAGAGCGGTGTACGTGCAGCCGTTTTTATGCGGACTGCCGTTTATAAGAATAACTTTCATTTCTACTATTTCTTTTCAGCAGGTTTCCCAGCTTGATGCGTGCCGCCGTGTTCTATACATTTCCAGCCAGCACCATAAGGTGCAACATCTAAGCCTTTAACTCCAGAATAGAGTGCTCCATAATCTGTGCAATTCTTAATCAATTGCTCGCAGGTGCAAACTGGGTGCTTTGGATCTCCACCTTCCACAGAGCCTTTGCAAGTGGATGTATATGAATACTCCGTACTTATTGTGAAGCAACCTGTATCCCATTCACAAGCATTTGCCCCATTTTTACCGGTGCATACCTCAGCTTGAGCTTGCGAAACTAAGGCTGCCAAAGCAAAGAGGGGCAGTATTAAGACTTTTTTCATAGAGGAACTCCTATTTTTAAATGAATCTTGCTAACTCTAATATATATTATTTTTTGCAAAAAATAAAAATAATTTTACAAAACTGGCGATTCAGGGACTTGAACCCCGGACCTGCGGATTATGATTCCGTTGCTCTAACCAGCTGAGCTAAATCGCCGTAAAGTGAAACTTTCTAACAATTTAGAAAAGTTTTGCCAGAAAGTCAAGGTTTAAAACGAAAAATAACGTTAATAAGTTGTTATTTATTTTGGAAAAAGGGTAAATTACCCAAATTTGTGTTAATAAAAGCTCTGTTATTACACAAGTTTGTGGATAAAAATTATCTCGGAATTGTAAAGATAACAGTATGTTACTTAAACTTTCTTTAAGTTATTAACAGAGTTCCTTGTCAATTTCTTTTTAAATAAATATAATATATAAGAAGAAGAGTTGGAACCTAACAAAACCTGCAACCCAACCGCAAATACAAAAAACAGTGCAGAAAAAACTGCAGAATAAGCCATTAAATAAACCAAATTCGCATTTAAAAGCCAACTGTGGGCATATCTTGCTACGCAAAGCCCCAAAGGAGCTAAAATAATTAAAACAGCGGCTCCAGCTATAAAATCTTTTATACAGGATTTTGCTCCTTTAACATTCCAAAATATCAGTAGCAAAGTTAACTGAACAAATGAGCAAATAAAACTTACTGCCGGAACGGAATATATTCCCATTATTTTTGCTGCGGACGAATATAGAAATAAACTTGCTACAAAAGTGGAGGTATTTATTATAGTTGGCAACCACATTCTTTCCATTGAATAGAAAGCTCTTGCCAAAAGAGCTTGAGCGCAAAGTCCTATGCTTGCCGGTAAATAACACAAAAGCAATTCATTGACTAAAATTGAACTTTGCTGGGTGAAAGCACCCCTTTCAAATAAAATGCGAACTGCTGGCAGGCTCACAGCTGTTAATGCACATATCGCTGAAACTAAAATAGCGAAAATTTTTGCTAAGTCATTCCACACTTTTTCATTGAGTTGTTCTATTTTATTTTCTTTAAACATTCTAACCATATCTGGATATTTGGCTGCTCCAACGCTAAAACCAAAAACAGCGACTAAAGTGTACATAAGGCGGTAGCTGTAATTTAAACTTGAAATTCCGTGAGTTCCAAACATAGAGCCAAAACTACGGATTGCAAACTCAAGCGCAAACATTGAACCTGCTCCTAAAACCATAGGCAACAAGAGTTTCACTGTTTTTATCAACTCCAAATTTTTTGGATTAAATGTGAAAAAATATTTTATTCCACTTCTATAAGAACCTATTATTTGCAAAACAAAAAATCCTATAAATGCACCTATGGGAACTCCCCAAGCAAAACCGCTAACTCCGCTTTCTTTAAAGAGCCAACCGAAAAGCACTATGCTTGAATTGTAAATTATGCCAGTTAGCGATGGAATTAAAAATTGCTTGCGAGCTTGCTGTGCTGCTATTAAAAAACTTCCTGCAAAAAAGAATAATTGCCCTGGTAAAATTATTCTGCCAAAGTGGGTTGCTAGGTTTAAAATATCTTCGCTTGGCGGCATTGCTGTTAAAAGCAAAATCAGTTCCCGCATAAATATAAATGCAGGCACGGCTAAAATTAAAAATAGCAAACCCAGAACATTGAAAATATTGCTGAATGAACGCCAGCCTTCATTTTCGTTTTGCTTTAGCAAGTGCGTTGTGAACAGCGATATAAAAACTATTGATAAAAAACCTGTGCCTATTAGATGGTTTAAAATATCTGGGATCATAAATGCCAAGTCAAGGGCATTTTTTTGTTCATTCACGCCTGCTATTTTTGCGAGGAGCATTTCACGCAAAACTCCGAGAACTCTGCTCACGAGCAAGCTAGTGGCTATGATTAGAGATGCTTTATCCATTTTGTTTTTATCAACAGGAAATATGCAAAAACTGCGGTTAGTCCACCGACAAAGTCCACAACTAAATCGTATAAATTGCCATCACGCTCAGGGACGAATGTTTGATGATATTCATCGCTGATGCCAAAAAGCGTGCACAGAAAAACAACAAGCGCACCATATGTAAAGGGTTTTGCAAGCCAATTTTTGCTGGGAATCCAAATGCAAAATGTTATGCCTAAAACAAAATAAGCTATAAAATGCTCTATTTTATCGCTGAAATGAACGGAATTTAAAAGAGGGTCGCTGCCTGGCAAAGTTGAAAGCATAAAAAGCGTTATCATAACGAGAATAGCGGGAATTTTCCTCATGCAAAAGGTAATGTAGTAAATTCTGGCACTTACTATATTATCCCTATGGATGTTCTTTTCCTATCTAGGTTGCAATTTGCCATAACAACGGTATATCATTTTTTGTTTGTACCATTGACCATAGGCTTAGCATTGTTTATAGCGATATGGGAAACCACTACTTACCGCAGTGGTAATTCTGATGATGAGCGAATAGTAAGGTTTTGGGGCAGATTGTTTTTGCTCAGTTTTGCAGTTGGGGCGGTAACTGGCATTGTGCAGGAATTCCAGTTTGGGATGAACTGGTCTGAATATAGCAGTTTTGTTGGTGATGTTTTTGGGGCACCTCTTGCTATAGAAGCTTTGCTTGCGTTTTTTTTGGAAAGCACATTTTTGGGCCTTTGGATGTTCGGGCGCCATGTTTTGCCAAAAGGCATTCATGTTGCCTGTATATGGCTTGTGTTTGCAGGTTCCTGCATATCTGCTATTTGGATTCTAATTGCGAATAGTTTTATGCAGCATCCGGTTGGTTATGTATTCAATAATGGACGTGCAGAGATGACTCATCTTTGGGAATTGATTTTAAATCCATATTTTTTGCATCAGTTTCCTCATGTAATATCGGCCAGTTTGTGTACAGTTTCCTTTTTTGTTTTGGGAATATCTGCTTGGAAAATTCGCCAACAATCAGAAGATGCTTATTTATTTGAGAAAACTTTTAAATTTGCCCTCTTTATGGGGCTTGTTGGAATTGTAACCATTTTCTTAAGCGGGCATTTACAAGCGCAAATGGTGGGAAAATATCAGCCTATGAAATTGGCCGCTATGGAGAATCTTGAAAAAACTCAAAATTCAGCACCGCTTTCCCTTGTGCCCGGAATTGAGATTCCAGCAATGCTCAGTATTCTGCTTTACCATAAACCCATTGGCGAGGTTAAAGGGTTGGAAGAATTGCAGAGTACTATGGAACGCCGCTTTGGCCCAGGAGATTACAAGCCTCCTGTGTGGATTACGTACATTTCCTTTAGGGTAATGGTATTTTGCTCTTTTATAATGATTTTGATTCTTTTTTATGGAATAGGCTGGTATTTTATTTTGGGGAAAGCTTTGCATAAAAAAGTTCTGACTTTAATAACTTTTGGAATTTCACTTCCGCATTTGGCAAACATAACGGGTTGGATACTTGCAGAGGTGGGTCGCCAGCCCTGGATAATTTACGGCGTTATGCCAACGGATAAAGCCGTGTCAATTAGCATTTCAGGTGGTGAAGTAATGTTTTCTATACTTGCCTTTACCGCTATTTATGGAATTTTAGGTTCCATAATTGTTTATTTTATGCGTCAAGAAGTTTTGCGCGGTTGCGTAAATAAAAAAATAACCCGAAAAATCCTAAATGCAAATGCACATACATAACTTGGAGGATTTATGAGTTTGGAAATTTTATGGTTTGTATTAATTGCGGTTCTGTTCACCGGATTTTTCTTTTTAGAAGGCTTTGATTTTGGCGTGAGCATTTTGCAGTTCTTTTTGGGCAAAAATGAAAAAGAGAGAGGAACATATATTTCCACAATAATTCCTCATTGGGGCGGGAACGAGGTTTGGCTTTTAACTGCAGGCGGTGCTATGTTTGCCGCTTTTCCGCGCTGGTATGCGGCATTTTTCAGCGCTCATTATTTGCCCCTTGTTATTTTGCTTTTGGCTCTTATCATTAGAGGAGTGTGTTTTGAAATAAGGCATAGGTCGCGTCTTCAAAAAATTTGCTATATGTGCGATGTTTCACTTGCCATTAGCAGTTTTTTCATCGCTTTGCTAATATGTGTTGCAGTGGCAAATTTTGCCATAGGCATTCCAATAGATTCAAATGGGCATTTTGTTGGGAATATTCTAGATTTAGTTCAGCCGCCAGCATTGTTTAGCGCTCTGCTTGGGCTTTCTCTGTTCATAACTAATGGAGCTTTGTATTTGTCTTTGAAAATAGAGGGTGAATTGCAAACAAGGGCGTGCAGATTTTCAAAAATAGCGATTATAGCAAGCGTGGCTTTATTTGCCATAGCCACAACTTTAACTTGGCAACAGAACCAAATTTGCTCTGTGCCGCTTGCATTTCTTTTGATAACCTTAATTTTGATTTTCACAGGACATTTGAAAACAGCCTTTTTTATGGTTGCACTTAGCACAGTATGCTCTGTTGCCGGTCTGTTTTTTTATCTATATCCATACGTATTTGTGTCATCAATTCCAGATAATAGTTTAACTGCGATAAGTGCCGCTTCGTCTGCCTATACACTTAAAATAATGAGCTTTGTAGCGATGATTTTTATTCCGATTATCTTAGCATATCAAATTTGGAGTTATTATGTTTTTCGCAAACGAATAAGCTCAAGGAATGTGCATTCTTCAGAGGTATAACAAAAAATTGTGCAAGCCGATATAAAAAGAATAACCCAAAGCCTTATAAGCCTACCAACTCTGCCAACGGTAGTGGCTCAGTTATTTGAATTGGTGGACGATGAAAAATGCGAAAGAAAGGCCTTGGAGCAAATTGTCTCTGGCGACCCAGTTTTGGCCGCGAGGCTTTTGAAAACCACCAATGCTGGCGGCGAATCGGTGACTGGCATTCACAGTGCAATAAGCAAGCTGGGTTTTGAGCAGGTGAAAGATATAAGCCTGGAAATATCTATGTCCAGAGCTTTTGAGCTTAAAAATGCCGCAGTTGATTTGCAAAAATTTTGGGATCACTGCAGTGCGGTTGGCATTGTTGCCCGCATAGCAGCCGGAGAATATGAGCCAGATTTGGCAAGCGATGCTTTTACGGCAGGCCTCTTGCACGATATTGGAAAAATAGTTCTTTTGCAATATATGAATAAAGAATTTGAGGAAACAATACATTTGAGCAAAAGCCGTTCTTGCGAATTATATTTGGCAGAGAAAGAACTTTTAGGCGTTGACCACGGGCAAATAGGTTCTTGGCTTGCCGAAAACTGGCGGCTTCCCCGTGCTATAAACGAGGTTATGCAATATCATCACCACTTGGAAAGGGCGCAAATAAACAAGCCTCTGGTGACTCTTGTGAGCTTTGCAGATGTTCTATGCAGAATTTTGGGCGCAGGAGACGGCGGAAACTACGCCCCCCCTGTATTTACCCCACAGCTTGCCAAAGAGCTGGACAAATGGCATATAAATCTGGATTTAAATGCTTTGCAACCCCTTATGCTGCTCTGCATAGACGAATTGAATAAGAGAAATTTAACCCAGTATGGGTGAAAAGAAATCCCTCAACTTCACCAAAGCCTCTTCGGTTTTCCATTCTTCCTTTTCGCATTTGGTGGCGTAGTTGCTTATGGCTCTAATTTGCACCGCCTCCACTCCGTATTCCTTGCAAGCAGCAAAAAAGGCCGCGCCTTCCATAGATTCCACTTGTGCTAGTTTCCCACGTGCTTCGTCCATTTCTTCGGTGCGGGAGCAGCTAGAAACGGTTGCTCCTTTAACTGGTATTGCATTTCCGTGAGGCAAGGTTCCAGAAGCAAAGAAAGTATTTGGTTCCCAAGGCAGGAGTTCTATTAGGCAGTCGCTTTTTACCTCCACAATGTCTCCGAGCTGCAATCCGCTGGAACTATATGCTCCGGCTATGCCTATTTGAATGGCGTTTGCGTAATTTTTCATTTGAAAGGCTTTGCTAAGGCTAATGGCAGAAGATAAAATGCCAACTCCGGTTATCAAACAGTCGTATTTTTGTGGTATTCCTTGTGGAAAAACTCCATTTTTTTCCATTTCTGTGGCGAAAACGAGCAGGGTATTTTGAATTCGCATAGCGGAAATATAGATTTTCTATATTTTAACGTTCACAAATTAAACGGAGAGCCAATGCCCTGCGGAAAAAAAAGAAAAAAGAGAAAGATTGCGACTCACAAGCGTAAAAAACGCCGCCGCCGCGACCGTCACAAAAAGAAGCTTCGCTAAGAGGCTCTCATGCCTCAGGCTGTGGTTATAGCCACCGGCAATGCCGGCAAAGTGGGTGAGTTTTGCGCTATCCTCAAAGGTAGTGCATTCTCTTTTTTGGCATCAAAAGATATAGGTTTTTTTGAAGAAATTGAGGAAAATGCAGAGACTTTCAAAGGCAATGCCGAAATAAAAGCAAGGGCGGTTTTTGAATATACATCATCTAAAGATGAATACAAGGGCTGCTGGGTTGTTGCAGACGATTCGGGTTTGGAAGTGGAGTGCTTGGGGGGCAAGCCCGGAATTTTTTCTGCTAGGTATGCAGGGGAAAATGCCACTGCCGTGGAACGCTACACAAAATTGCTAAAAGAAATGGAAGGCAAAACCAATAGAGATGCGAGGTTTGTGTGCTGCCTTTGCCTGATTATTCCCGGAAATGAGATGGAATTTTTTGAGGGAGAGTGCAGAGGCAAAATTTTAACCGAGGCACAGGGAACCGGCGGTTTTGGCTACGACCCTGTTTTTGTTCCAGATGGTTATTCCAAGAGCTTTGGCCGCATGGGCGAAGAAGAAAAAAATAATTTGAGCCACAGGGGCAGAGCCATAAAAAATATGCTAGCAAAGCTCAAGAGCAAAGGCAATTTGGCATGAAAGAATTCGCTTGGAACAATGTTATATGGACAGCCATACAAGGCCTCAGCAATTTGTATGAAAGAGATGGCAGATATGTTTATATAGATGAAATTTTTTTTGCCTGCGAAAGAGAGCTTAGGGCATTGAATGCGCCGGAAAGGGAAATAGAACTAAGGCTTTTTGCCTTTGCCCTTTATTGCGATAAAGTATGCGGCTCCGCTTTTTTCAAATCCATGTTTTTTTTGCGCTATGCGTTGGCGCTGGATTTTTTTCATTTTGAACGCACGGCAAAAATTTTAATTGAAGAAAACAGCCTAGCCTTGGTGGTTTTCTGGGCTGTTTTCAGATTATCCTTTGGAAATTCCATTCCGCGAAACAGCTATGTTCCGCTGGAAAGAGAGATGAGGAGTAAATCTTTGGAGCTGGGGTTAAAAACCCAATCTCTTTGCAAATAAATATTTTGAAGAGAAAAAAGATTCGTTTAAATTGGAATATTTTACCCCTTCTGAATTTGTTGCATTAGCAAATTTATTGCCCCCCATATAAATACCAACATGGGTAACCGAATCTTTGTCCGTTTCGCCAAAGAACACCAAATCACCCGGCAAAAGAGCATCACGCGGGATTTTGATTCCCAATTTGCTCTGCAACACAGAAGTTCTAGGCAAATCAAAGCCGTATATTTCATATACTTGCTTAACAAAAGCCGAGCAATCCATGCCCTCGCTACCGTTGCCGCCCCATACATAAGGAATGCCTAAAAATAGTTCAATGCGTTTTTCAAGCTCCGCTGGGTACTTGAAATCATTTGCCATATTTCCCCATTCATTTTTCCCTGAGAAATAATATTCCTCTCCACTCCTTTTTCTTGTTTTGGCAGCGCAAGAAAACAAGAGCAAGCAAAAGAGCAATAAAGCAAACTTAAAAGCCATTTGCCGAAATAAAATCATTTGCAAACTCCCTAGCCATATCTTCTATTTCTGTGTAAATTTCCTTCTCCTTAAAAACACCCATTCTCCATCTGTCCCAAGTTTGAGAGTCCATATATTCGTGGCTAATGGCCAAATATGCCCTTTGGTGCAATTGGAGCGAGGCATATATAAAATAATCGCCTTCTTTTTTTTTGAAGCCAGTCAATAGAAATTTCAAAGCACCTACATTGCCGCTGCCATAAGCGGTTATAGGCACCTTGGCATTTTCCAGCCTTTGCTTTATCCTGTTGTTTATTTCCTTTTCCATTTTTTTAATTGAGGAATCCCCCGCGCTGTGCACAAAAATCTCAACCCCTTGCAATGCCCTTAGGGAGGTTCGCCCATAAAGTTCGCCTGTATTAAATTCTTCTTGCAAATCTTTGAAATCTGGTGCAAATAATACAACCGGGTTACTTTCCAGCAATTTGTTTGGAAATATTCTAAGTGAAGAATCCTTTTGAGCATCCAAAGATTGCCTGCTTGCAATAACCACATCCGCCTCTCCCTTTTTCAAAAGATTAAGGGCTTCGCTTAAATTCTGAATCGCGTTGGGTTTTGAATTTCTCCATATACTGAGGATTTGCTCAGTTGAAACATCTTTGGAAATGAATACTATTTTTTTCTCATCTAAATTTGCTAAAGTCAAAATTTTATCATTTTTTGCAAGCGCAGCTACAGCTATTTCTTTTTTGCCTTTTAAAATTATGGCATCTACTTTGCCATCCAAAAGCAACTTTTGCCCCACTCCTGAATTTTCAAAGGCGACAATCTTAAATTTTGAAAACTTCATTTTTGCCGCAATTTCCGATATAAAATCGTATTCAGAGGCAGAATCGCTTTTGCTAACTCCAACGACAAAGGCATCTTTGCGAATGGAAGCTAAGTTTCGCCCATGAGAAAGGGAGGCTGTTAAAGCGAGGGTGAATGCAAGGATGAGAAGGCGCATAGGTTATGCTGTATTATAGAATTTTTTAACATAGTGATTTCTTTTTTTATAAAAATATGATAAATAACGACGATAAAAATTATCGCCGAAATTATCGCTATTATAACACCATTCATAGGACTTTTTCTCCAAGGCGTAAGTCAAGGCTTCAATGGTGCTGGTAAGGTGGGCAAAGTCGTTTACACGTTTTCCAAATTTTTCTTAGCTTCGTCTAATTGGCCGGTTAGCAGCAAATATGGGTAAGCATAGATTAATAACATCATAGGAATGGTAAAGACAAGGGTAATTATAAATATGGAGAGGCAAGTAGCGACTAATGTGCTTACAAATAAACCTACGAATAAATTCATTTTGTGCCCATTGGTCATGCTAATGCTTTCCTTGATTGCCGAAATTGGATCCAGCCCACGTTCTATAACCAAGAAGGGAGCGGGTTGGAGCATAAGCGTAAGTATTATGCCTGGAATTATAAGAAGGAAATAGCCTATGGTTAGGGCTATATTCATCAATACCATAAGTATAAGGAAGTAAACTATCGTTATAGGCTCTACCTTGGTAATAACCATGAGATCAATCTTTTCGCCACGACATAGGTTTAGAACGTTTTTCAGGAAACAGAAGGAAACGCTTATCCATAAGACAAGCGAGACAACTCCACCTAAAAGGCCTCCCACCCTGCCTAGTAGCGAAGCAAGAATAGAGCTAGCAGCTGTACCTGCGAGAATTACGATTATGGCGAGTACAAATAAACCTATGAATTTAAGAAAATGCTTTTTGGCATTTTCAAAGCAAAAGTTTAAGATACCGCCGACAGTCATTTGATTGTCCATAAAAACCTCATTTAAAAAATTAAAATGAATATAGAATTTTTCTACATTGCCAATATGGACCCAAAAAGAAGTTTTGTTTTTGAATCGGGTTTTCCAGGTTTTCCGGGGCTTCGCAAGTTTCGCTTGGAAAAAGACGAGGCGATTGAGCCGCTTGAATGGCTGGTTAGCGTGGAAAACCCCGATATTCGCTTTATAGTAGTCAACCCTATGTTCTTTAGACCAGATTATGCACCTAGGCTCACAAAAGAACACATGAATTCCCTGAACATTCACAAAAAAGAAGATTTGCGCATATTGGTTATAGTTACATTAAATGCCAACTACGAAGAATCAACCGCTAATCTGGCTTCTCCTATAATGTTCAATATAAATGAATACAAAGCCGTTCAGCTTATGTTAGACGATGGGTTGTATTCTTACAATGAACCCATATTTGCGGAGGGAATCTAATGCTAATACTCTCTCGTAAAATAGGCGAAAGCATTCAGATAGGCGACAATGTGAAAATATTGATAGCCGATATGGATAGCAAAGGTTTTGTTAAGATAGGCATAGATGCGCCAAAAAACATAACCGTCCACAGAGATGAAGTTTACAGAAAAATAGCCATAGAGAACAAAGCCGCATTGCGCTCTGCCACGCAGCACAAAGAAGAAAACAAAATTATGGATTTGCGCGATTTGGCAAAGAAATTGAGAGAAAAGAACCCAAATGCAAAATGAGTCGCGTACCTTCACCGCCGAAGAAACCAGAAAGCTGTTTA
>Ga0268262_10003175_pt1 | contig 18071 bp, 12 predicted proteins | sample TergutNc150P3_FD_190354 | JGI IMG/M metagenome (GOLD analysis project Ga0268262, IMG submission 190354) | Nasutitermes corniger P3 segment gut microbial community from laboratory colony in Florida, USA - Nc150 P3 (SPAdes) (version 2) | ecosystem: Host-associated > Arthropoda: Insects >...
TCCGCCCAACATTTCAGAACCGGAACAGGAGAAAACCGCCGAACTGGCGGTATACTTCTGGTCTGACAGCGGAACAAGGGTGCTTGAACATTCCTGGCCCGTGCTGCAGGAGGCGGGCAGGCAGTTGCAGGAAAATCCCGAAGCGCGCATAATTCTGCGGGGGTACTCTGCGCCCTTCGGCGTAACGGAAAGCCGGGTTGTTATATCCGCAGCGCGGGTCTGGTTCTGCGCCGAGTACCTCGAACAGGAATACGGCATCGCCGAAGACCGGATAATTATGCAGTTTTACGGCTCGGAAGAAACGCGCGACGGGGGAATTGCGGAATGGCACCTGCGAAGGCGCGTGGAGATGGCTATCGTATATTCGCCCGAAGAAGGTAAAACCGGAACCAGGCTTCCCGAAAGAACTTATACTATAGAAACAAGGCCGAAACAGGAAACATCGACGCTGCGCCGGTACGCGGTATACTTCGAGGCGAACAGGGGGACAAAAATGCTTGATCAGTCCTGGCCCATGCTGCGGGAGGCGGGCAGGCTGTTACAGGAAAACCCCCGGGCGCGCGTAACCCTGCAAGGGTATGCCGCCCCTTCCGGCACAACGGAGGGCCAGGTTCTTATATCCGCGGCGCGGGTCTGGTTTTGCGCCGAATATCTCAAACAGCAATATAACGTCTCCGAGGACAGGATAACAATGCAATTTTTCGGCGGGGGAGAATCCTTTGTATCGGGAGACCCGGAATGGCGTCTGCGCCGGCGCGTGGAAATTACTGTCGATTTAGGCGGGAGAAGGTAAAATGAAAACCATAAAGTACAGTGCAGCGGTACTGGCAGGCATTGCCCTTTTGATTGCGTTGGCCTGTTGTGATAATTTTTTTAGCGAACTGATACCGTCCGACGATAACGAGATAAGCGAATTCGCGGTGGAAGGGCAGATCTCCGAGACTGTTATTGACAACGATAACAATAACATTAACATACCGTGGAATGAGGGAATGGACCTGACGGAGCAGATCTTCAGCCGCCTGACCCTGCCCGACAGGGCGAAACTGCTGCCCGTTACGCCGGAGTATATACAGGCGGCTTTTCCAAGCATAGAAGATTACGATGATTTGATAAAAAATATTATAGAGATGCCGGCGGAGGCCCTGACCCCCTTTATGCTTGAATTAATCAGGCAGAACCGGGATTTCAACGTGCCGGCCCTGGATAAACCTGTAGATTCTTCCAGGCCTGTAACCGTGCTGGTGATAAGCGGGCAGGGGTCTGTCCGGCGCTACACGATAAATATGGTGATCTATGTTGTCTTTGAGACCAACGGCGGCAGTGACATAGGCGTTCAGGGAGTGGTATACGAGAGACCCGTTTTAAAACCGAATGACCCCTTCAGACAGGGTTACACTTTCGGCGGCTGGTACAGCGACAACAATACCTTTGAGCGTCCCTGGAATTTTGATGACGTTATTACCGAAGGCGTGAACTTGTACGCCAGGTGGACGCCTGTCACCTACACGGTGCGTTATAACAAAAACGCCGCCGAGGCGGAAGGGGTTATGGAGGATTCGGTCCTCACCTACGATGTCTACGAGGTGCTCGCCGCTAACGGGTTTACACTTGAGGATCACATCTTCGCGGCCTGGAACACCGCGCCCGACGGCGGCGGCAAGAGCTACGGCGACAGGCAGACAGTCAGTAACCTCAGCGCGGAAGAGGGAGCGGTAGTCGTCCTGTACGCGCAGTGGAAATACATAGATAGTAATCTGATTACCGTAATCTTCAACAGTAACGGCGGAAGCCCTGTCAGCCCTGTTACAGACCTGAAAAACGGCGATAGAATAAGCAAACCCGCTGACCCGGCCAGAACCGGCTATACTTTCGGAGGCTGGTACATTGACAACAGTACCTTTGCCCAGGCCTGGGATTTCAGCGCGAATACCGTTACCGGAAATATTACCCTGTACGCGAAGTGGAGGCCTGTCACCTACACGGTTCGTTATGACAAAAACGCTCCTGACGCGGCAGGAAGCACGGCGGACTCGAAACACACCTACGATAGCTATGAAGAGCTAACCGCCAACGGGTTTGTACGTGGTGAGGAGTACGTCTTCTCGGGCTGGAACACCGCGCCCAACGGCGGCGGCAAGGGCTACGGAGACGGCGAGGCGGTCAGTAACCTCAGCGCGGAAGAGGGAGCGGTAGTCGTCCTGTACGCGCAGTGGAAACACATAGATATTAATCTGATTACCGTAATCTTCAATAGTAACGGCGGAAGCCCTGTCAGCCCTGTTACAGGCCTGAAAAACGGCGATAGAATAAACAAACCCGCTGACCCGGCCAGAATCGGCTATACTTTCGGAGGCTGGTACATTGACAACAGTACCTTTGCCCAGGCCTGGGATTTTAGCGCGAATACCGTTACCGAAAATATTACCCTGTACGCGAAATGGACGCCTGTCACGTACACGGTTCGTTATGACAAAAACGCTCCTGACGCGGCAGGAACTGTTGCGGACTCTGCCCACGTTTTCAATGAAGATAAAGCCCTCACCCTCAACATGTATACCCGCGCGGGTTACACCTTCACCGGCTGGATTATCGTATCCAACGGCAATGTCTCGACCTATACCGACGGGCAGACCGTCAGAAACCTCAGAACGATACCCGGCTTTGTTACCCTGTACGCGCAGTGGAAGATGGACACATACACCGTTACATATTACCCTGACGGCGGAACTCCGGTTCCCGATCCTAACCCTGCAACCGTAAACTACGGCCATGTCATTAACCAGCCGCCCGCTATGACTAATGCAGGTTTAGCATTAGACAAATGGTACACGGATTCCGACAAAACCGTACCCGCCGTTTTCCCGATCACCGTTACCGAAAACATAACCTTATACGCGAAGTGGACGATTGTCACGTATATGGTGCGTTATGACAAAAACGCTCCTGACGCGGAAGGAAGCATGGCGGACTCAATCCACACTTTCAATGAAGATAAAGCCCTCACCCTCAACGCTTATACCCGCGCCGATTACACCTTTACCGGCTGGACTATCGTATCCAACGGCAATGTCACAACCTACGCCGACGGGCAGTATGTCAGAAACCTCAGAACGGCGCCCGGCATAGTAACCCTGTACGCGCGGTGGGAGCCTGTCAGAGACACGTGCACCGTTACATATTACCCTGACGGCGGAACGCCGGTTCCTTCTCCTAACCCTGCAACCGTGAACAAAGGCTATGTCATTAAACAGCCGCCGGCTATGACTAAACCGGGCAGCACGTTAGACAAATGGTACACGGATTCCGCCAAAACCGTACCCGCCGTCTTCCCGATCGCCGTTACCGAAAACATAGCCTTATACGCGAAGTGGGAGACTGTCACGTACACGGTGCGTTATGACAAAAACGCCGCCGACGCGGAAGGAAGCATGGCGGACTCTGTCCACACCTACTATGTCTATAAAGCCCTTACCGTCAACGGGTATACCCGCGTGGGTTACAAGTTTACCGGCTGGACTATCGTATCCAACGGCAATGTCACAACCTATACCGACGGGCAGTTTGTCAGAAACCTCAGAACGACACCCGGCACAGTCATCCTGTACGCGCGGTGGGAGCCTGTCAAAGACACGTACACCGTTACATATGACCCTGACGGCGGAACTCCGGTTCCCGATCCTAACCCTGCTACCGTGAAGTACGGCTACGTCATTAAACAGCCTCCGGCTGTGACTAAAACAGGCAGCAAGTTCGACAAGTGGTACACGGATTCCGCCAAAACCGTACCCGCCGTCTTCCCGATCACCGTTACCGAAAACATAGCCTTATACGCGAAGTGGGAGACTGTCACGTACACGGTGCGTTATGACAAAAACGCCGCCGACGCGGCAGGAAGCATGGCGGACTCAACCCATACTTTCAATGAAGATAAAGCCCTCACCCTCAACGCTTATACCCGCGCGGGTTACACCTTCACCGGCTGGGCAGTCGTATCCAACGGCAATGTCATAACCTACGCCAACGGGCAGAGCGTCAGAAACCTCAGAACGACACCCGGCACAGTAACCCTGTACGCGCAGTGGAAAGTTATCCTCTGCACCGTAACCTATGACCCTGACGGCGGCTCGCCCGTTCCCTCTCCTAACCCTGCCACCGTAAACCAGGGCGCTGTCATTAACCAGCCGCCGGCTATGGCCAGAACAGGCTACACATTTGACAGATGGTACACGGATTCCGCCAAAACCGTACCCGCCGCCTTCCCGATCACCGTTACCGAAAACGTCAGCTTATACGCGAAGTGGACGCCCATCACATACACGGTACGTTATGACAGAAACGCCCCCGACGCGGTAGGAACCACTTTGGACTCTGTCCATACCTACGATGTGGATAAAGCCCTCAACCTCAACGGGTATACCCGCCGTGTGGGTTTCCTCTTCACTGGCTGGGCTATAGTATCCAACGGCAATGTCGCGACCTACACAAACGGGCAGACCGTCAGAAACCTCAGAACGACACCCGGCACAGTAACCCTGTACGCGCAGTGGAAGCCCCAGTACGTCATTACATATTACCCTGACGGCGGAACTCCGGTCCCGGCCAATCGAACCGTGGACGGCGGCTTTGTCATTAACCAGCCGCCCGCTATGACCAGAAACGGTTATACATTCCATAAATGGTACAGGGATGCCGACAAAAAGATCCCCGCCGTTTTCCCGATTACTGTAACCGAGAATGTCAACCTGTACGCCAGATGGATACGCAATATTCCCGGCATGGTCTGGATGGAGAGCGGCAGTTTCCAGATGGGGAAAGAGATGGTAGCCACAAATGCCGGCGACGTAACCCCGGTCCGAGAGGTAACTCTGAGCGACTATTACATAGGGCAATACCAGGTAACGCAGGACCAGTACGAGACGGTAATGGGGGACAATCCGAGTTACTTTTTAAAGGGAGGAGGGGCGAAGAGAGACCCCGTACCCGGAGAAACCCAGGAAAAACGCCCGGTTGAGACTGTAAGCTGGTACAGCGCTCTGGTGTTCTGCAACAAGCTGAGTTTAAATGACGGCTTAAGCCCGGCGTACAGCATATCGGGCAGCACGAATCCTGACGATTGGACGAGTTGGACGAAGGGGGAAGTGCCGACAAGCGACAGTTCCGTATGGAACGCGGTGGAGATTGTTCCCGGTTCCAACGGCTACCGTTTGCCCACCGAGGCGCAGTGGGAATACGCCGCCAAAGGCGGGGACCAGAGCGCGGCGGGATGGACGCCTTACATCTATTCGGGGAGCAATAACCCGGATGCCGTGGCGTGGTATGAGCTCAACAGCAACGACAGGACGCATGAAGTGGGGAAAAAGCAGCCTATCCTTTTGGGCCTTTACGACACCAAGGGTAACCGTTTGGGCCTTTACGACATGTCCGGCAACGTAGGGGAGTGGTGCTGGGACTGGTACGGCCCCTATTCCGGCGGGGCGCAGACCGATCCTGCGGGGCCGTCTTCCGGCGCTTACCGGGTTATCCGGGGCGGAGACTACGGCGATGACATTTCGTCAATACGCTCGGTCAGCCGGGCTTTCTCCGAACCCCCGTCCGACAGGAAGATCGATACCGGCTTCCGGCTGGTGCGCCCTGCTGAGTAAATAAAATGTAATCCCCCGGTTTTGCCGGGGGGCTTGCATTGTGAATAATAATATGGAGAATGTATGTTCTTCAAAAAAAACAGAGGAAGGGACTGTAAAATGAAAAACAAATTCTTTTCGGCGTTCGGTATTTTGCTGGTTTTCGGCCTTGTATTTGCCGGCTGCAAGATGGATGAGGAAGCGCCTAGTGTAGATGTAACGGGAACTTGGGAAGGTATTAAAGTTGTTGATCCCGATGCTCCCGATGTATATCGTAATAACGCTTTTAACAGCAATAGCAAATGGGAATTTGACCTTGGCGGCAAAGGAAATTATGTTCTGTCAACAAGAGGCGAGGCTTATAAGTGTAAAGGGACATACGTTTTTACAGAGAATGAATTCATGCGGACAATTACCCATAAATGGGATCTCGAACTCGGTGACAGCGACTGGGTTGAGTTTGAGGCTAAAGAGGAAAGCGGGGACGAGGGCGAAGGCGAGGAAAAGAAGCCGAAACCGAGGTACGGATATATTTTTCATGACAGCGAAACCCTTGAAATAACCGCTCTTATTGAAGATTTCAAGATTGACGAGATTGTAGGCGTATATAAACGAAAACCCGCAGAATGACAATGAGAAATGAGGAGTGAGGAATTAGGAATAGGGGAAGAGGCGTCCGGTATGCGGGATTGCTCTTGTTCTTTATTTCAATCCGCGTTAATTTGCGGTGTCAGTCACTCCGCGCCGCGCAAGATACAACAATCTTCCCCATTGCTGACTTTTATGTTATATTTATTAAAGAGAGGCAATAAAATGGGAACCAAAGTAAAACCCGTCCAGCCCACGGAGATAAAGGACAAGAAAATTGCCCGCGAAGTCATTGAGCAAATCCGCAAGCCTATACCGGCTTCGGTATACAAGCGGCATGAGAAACAAGCCGCCCGTATTGACAAATTCTTCAAATAGCGGTTATGCGTAAAGAATTTGACAAAAGCGGGCGTTCTGATGAATTTAAGATAGAACGCCTTGTCGCGACAAAATCCTGCAGCGGTTTCAACTGCCCTGTTACTGAACGTACAACCGGAAGGATAGCGGCGTATATGTCCCTCATTAAAAACCGCAAAACAGTCAGCATGAGGAAAGACCTGTACAAATAAAGGATAAATTGAAGCAGGAATCAGGGACTGCATCCCCCCCTTGAGCATTTAATCGCTTTCTGCTAGTATAATACCAATGACCGTAAATTTAGCCAAAACCGCCAAAACAGACTTGTCTCGCTTTTCAGGGCATAACTTCGGCAACAGCAATTTTGCTACGCAAAATTGCCTAAAGGCAACAGGCAACAGGCGCTATTTTGGCCCGTTACCACTCTTTCGGTTGGCCTTTTGGCGGAGTAATATTAAAGCCTTCGCCGGAAGGCTCTATAACAAAAAAGCCTTGTTTTAATATATACTTTCTTACATTGTCCGTAATTACCACACCGGCGACAGCGCCCAAAAATATGCGCTTGTCGCCGTGCAAATCGGCATACTTACGCATTTTTTGAAGGCGTTTAACATGATCCTTCACATCTTCGGTAGTGGGCGTTGTTTTTACCTCTGTAAGCATTGCCTTGCTGTAGTTTTCAAGAAAAACGTCAATTTCAAAGGATATTTTATTGTCTTTATCAGAAACAATGATTTTTTGACTGGATTTGGAGAAATTAAAACTGAACTCCTTGAATTTTTCACACAGATTGGGCGCAACCATATATTCGACAACATCGCCCATTCGTCTGCTGAGTCTCCCTAGTTCGCTGTCAGTTCTCTGCATTTGACGGTCGGTTGCTTTTTGGCTTTCTCTTAATTCTTGAACTGCTTCTTTAACAATCCGATCAGTTTCTTTTTGGTTTTCGCCTACTTCCTTAATTAATGCCCACACCGACTCAAAAGTGGGGGGATTGGCTGTCTGTACTGCTCCCATGTTTTCACCTCTCTCTACAATATACTCATTTTGGCTTAAAAAGACAAGAATTAGCGGTTAGTGGGTAGTTATTAGCGGTTAAATATACCATAGCAAATAGCAAATAGCAAAGAGCAAAGCAAGACAAGTACGCTTCGCTTCTTCCTTTGTTATTTGCTCTCTGCTATTTGCTCTTTTGCTTCCCCCCTTGCCCCCGTCCCCGCTTTCTGCTAGTATAATACCAATGTTCGTAACTTTAGCAAAAACCGCCAAAACAGACTTGTCTCGCTTTTCAGGGCATAACTTCGGCAACAGCAATTTTGCTACGCAAAATTGCCTAAAGGCAACAGGCAACAGGCAACAGGCAACAGGCAACAGGCAATTATACACATCTTTTAACCAACCGTGTCGACTATCCAATAGCATATATTCTCACACTAACTCATTCCGTTGGAAAAACGCCGGATTTCCGCGTATGCGGGAACACCGGCTTTGTTATACAAACGTACAAGAAGGAGTAAGCAAATAAATGAAAAGGAAAAGCATTATTATAACCGCCGTTTTATTGACGGTTATGATTGCCCCGCTTTGGGCGCAGAACGAGGATATATTTGAGGTAAAGCAGAACGTTGATAATACCATTACCATTACCGGGTTTAACGGGTCAGGGAATTCTAGATTCAAAGGGCAGGGGGAATTGGTAATCCCCAGTACGCTCTACGGACTTAAAGTAACGGCAATCGGTGACTACGCATTTGGTTTTTATACCGTCAACATAAATAAGTTTACCAGTGTCGTGATTCCCGATACGGTCATCTCTATTGGAAAAAGCGCTTTTGAGGGTCAGGGGCTTACTAGCGTTAATCTGGGAAAGGGCGTAAGAACCATTGGGGAGGCTGCGTTTGCAAGCACCCTTTTGGGTAGCGGAAAAAACAAGCTTAAAAAAATTGATATACCCAACTCGGTAATAGAGATAGGGGCAAGTGCTTTTGGGGGTAACCTTTTAACCGAAGTTATCATACCGGCTAGTGTCAGAAAGATAGGAGAGTGGGCTTTTACCCGTCAAGATATTTCTACGGTAGTTATCCCTGCCTCGCTGTCCCCGGGCACAAATGGGCAGCTCGGGAGCAAAGATTTTCGGGTATTTACAGGCTCATTGAACAATATCACCCTGCCGGCGGGAATGGATACTGAAATTGTTAAAGCGAACTTCGGGGAATCGCTTGCCAATTTCTATGTTAGCCAGGGCAGAACGGCGGGAATCTACCTCAAGAACGGGCCTATCTGGGTTAAAGGCACACCGGCTGAGTTTGCGGCAAGACAGGAGATGGCGCGGCAACAAGCACAGAGAGAATCCGCCGCAAAATACTTTTATAGCGGCAAATCTGCTCACGATAAAGGCGACTACGATAAGGCAATTGCCGATTATACTCAGGCGATACGGATTGACCCGTATAACGACACGTACAAAGAATATCTTGGATATGCCCAGGAGAAAAAGACCCCACAGCAAGCACAGGAGGCGGCACGGCAGGCAGCGGCACAACAGGAGGCAGCGCAAGCAGCCCAGACATCCTTTAACAGGGGCAAATCTGCTCACGATAAAGGCGACTACGATAAGGCAATTGCCGCTTATACCGAGGCGGTACGGCTTGACCCGAATAACAACACGTACAAAGAAGCCCTTAAAAACGCCCAGGAGCAACTACAGCAGCAACTACAGCAGCAAGCAGCAGCCCGCCCATACTTTAACAGCGGAGAAGCCGCTTACGGTAAAAGGGACTACGATAAAGCAATTGCCGCTTTTACCGAGGCGATACGGCTTATCCCTTTGAGCCCGACACTACAAACCTATTACTACTCCTATCGCATGAGGGCATACATAGCTAAAAAAGACTACGATAAGGCGATTGCCGATGGTAGCGAGATGATACGACTAGAACCGAGTTCCCTCAACTACGGACACCGCGCAGACGCATACAAAGCCAAAGGCGACTACGACAAGGCGATTGCCGATTATACCGAGGCGATACGCCTTGACCCGAATAACAACACATACAAAGAAGCCCTTAGAGTCGCACAGCTACCGCCGTCCGCCCAGACATATTATGTTAGCGGCCAAGCCGCTTTTGATAAAAGAGACTACGATAAAGCGATTGCCGATTATACCGAGGCGATACGGCTTGCAAGGTACGATAGCGATAAGGGGACCTATTTCTCTTTCCGCGCAAGTGCATACAAAAGTAAAGGGGACTACGATAAAGCAATTGCCGATTATACCGAGGCGATACGGCTTGACCCGAATACTGGCTCCAGATACTCCATCCGCGCTCAAGCATACATGGAAAAAAAAGACTACGATAGGGCAATTGCCGATTATACCGAGGCGATACGGCTTGACCCGAATACTGGCTACATATACACCAACCGCGCAAGCGTATACAGAGCCAAAGGCGACTACGATAAAGCGATTGCCGACCATACCGAGGCGATACGGCTTGACCCGAATACTGGCTACATATACTACACCAACCGCGCAAGTGTATACATAGCTAAAAAAGACTATGATAAGGCGATTGCCGATTGTAATGAGGCGATACGGCTTAACCCGAATCATACCAATGCATACAGTGGCCGTGCTCAAGCATATATCGGCAAGCGCAAGTATAAAGAGGCGCGTGCGGATGTGAACAAGTCTTTACAGCTTGCTCCCAATTATCAAAGGGCAAAAGACCTTGACGCTGAACTTAAAAATAAAGGTTATTAAAGGAGGAATGAGGAATGGGAAACTTTATGGTATGCAAAAAATGCGGGGCGAAAGTAAAAAACGCTTTACAGTTTGTAAAAAGTGTGGTGCAGATGTTGAAACAGGGAATGTACCACTGGCACACGTAATAGGAGTTGTTGCCAAAAAACAGATAAAACACCGCCGTATTTTTGTAATTGCTGTAATAGGCATAATAATTATTATTGGGATTGGCGTGTTCTTTTTAGTAACAAAGATAACGCACCAGTAACAGTAGCGCACCAGTGTCAGGCACCAAGATTCGGTAGCGTCGCTGGTAAGACGGCGGCACTACCTGTAGAGGACGAGCAACAGTGTCAGGCACTGTTTTCAAAGCCAATAACGCCCTTCGTATGAGGGGCTTTATATTATTTGTAAGGAGGAGTATATGATTCGTTATCTGGTTTCTTTGATCGTATTCGCGGCAGGGAGCGTTTCCGCAGTCCTTTTAACAGGCGCGGCTTCAGGACGGCCATTCCTTGATCTTCCCAGTTTTATCATTGTCGGAGTGGTTCCCTTTCTTTTTGTCAGCGTCCTGTTCGGGTTTAAGGAAATGAGCGCGGCTTTTTCAGCGCCCTTGCAAAAGGAAGCCGAAAAGGGCAAATTGGAGCGCTCGCTTGCCTTCTTCAAAACATACGCGAAAGCGACATGGCTTACTGGGCTTGTCAGCGTACTAATCGGCATTATTACAATGCTGGTTACCCTTGAAGATAAAGCCTCAATAGGGCCTATGGTGGCTCTTGCCTTGCTTTCACTGTTCTACTGCGGAATAATAAATCTGGTAATAATAGTCCCGTTTACCGTATTTATAAAAAAGCAGGACAAAACCAAATCGGTCGCGCCGAGTGCCTGATACCAAAAAAAGCCTAGCGTAGCAAAGACAGTGAGTAGTTAGAAGTGAGCAGGGAGCAGTGAAAGAAAACACTACTAACTGCTAAAAGGACGCCGCAGGGCTGTTTTTCGATTCCGAGATCGGCTACCCCCCGGTAAAAGCCGACATTATCGCCGTGAACCAGCCGAGAACGCTCAAAGTAATCGTTCTGGCGGGGCTGAAAGAGGGTTCCCCGTACAAACTGCGGGTAGTTACCCAGAGTTCGGCGCACGGCGGCGGGGCCTTGCTGAAAAACGCGCGCGACATGCGCTCCGATTTCACGCTGACGGCGCAGTAACAGGCCCGGATCGCGGCCCCGATCAGGCCGGGATCGGCATCCCGATCAGGCTTAGATCGGCCGCCCGATCACGGCTGTCTGCTCCCTGTCTTTATTCCTCATTCCTCATTCCTCATTTTTCCCTCTTCCCTTGTATTATCCAATCGCCCCCAAAAATTCCCCCGCCGCCGCCTTGTTCCCGTTTGCCCCCACGCAGGAAGGGCAGCCCGATTTGCAGGGGCACAGCGAGACGGCGTTATTAACGGCGGCAAAAAGCTCCCTTACAATACGGGAAAGGCCCTCTGCAAGGCCCGTCCCGCCCGGATATTTGTCATAAACATATAACGCGGGAACGCCGAAATGGGGGTCCCTCACGCGCTCGGCAATGCCCAGGTCGCGGGGATCGCATAACAGAAACACCGGCGCGATATTCCTGATAAGCGTGCCCGCGCCGGAAAGCGCCGCCCCCGCGTCCTTCGCGTCCATTGCCGCCAGAACCTTTCCCCCTGCGCTGTCGCCGCCGAAGAGCAGGACAAGAGAGCGCGTCTGCATCTCCTCTTCGGGAAGCTCGATGTTCCCGTAGCCGATATTTTCGTGCGTATGGAAACGTATCTTCTTGAATTTCGCAACCTGCGAGCGCACCAAAACGTCCGAAAGAACAACCTCCAAAAGAAATGAGGAATTAGGAATGAGGAATGAGGAATAATTATCAGTGTTAGCTGATATTACATGTTTCTCGTCTTCGGTTAAAACTTTAATGTCGGTTTTAACAAGCCCGTCGGTAAAATAATTTACCTCCGCCTCGCGGACAAGGCATTTCCTGTTGGCTATATCCAAATTCTCTACCAGATATTGCCGCCCCCGGTGAATATACACGGCGTTGTTAAAGAGCATTTCCTTCGCGCTGGGCCTGTCCATTTCGCCGATAACGGCGTTTCTCCCCTCTGTAACGTCAATAATAACCACATTATCCGCCGTGGCGGAACGTATGCTGATCCCCTCCGCCGGAAAAGACCGATCCGCCCAATGCCAGCGCCCCCCGCCGTCCCCCCCCGTATGCCGGACAATCCCCGCCTCCTCCAAAAATTCCAGCGCGTCAACAGCGCCCCCCCCAAAACTCTCCTCCCTTTGCTCATTGCTAATTGCTAACTGCTCATTAAAACTCCCCCCCCCGTTCCCTATTCCTAATTCCTCATTCCTCATTCCTAATTCTTTAAAGGGTAACTCAAAGCAGGCGCATTTCACATGGTCCGTAAGAATATAAGGATTATCAGGGTCAATGCGCCCCTCTTCCGCGCTCTTGCGGAAAAACCATTCGGGGTTGTTCATGATGTATTGATCGATAGGGGAAGAGGAGGCGATAAAAACCGAAACCGAAACGCCGCCGCGCCTTCCCGCCCTGCCGGACTGCTGCCAGAAGCTGTTAAACGAGCCGGGGAACCCTGCGACCACCGAAGCGTCAAGGCCGCCTATGTCTATCCCCAGTTCCAGGGCGTTAGTCGAAACGACCCCCTGAATTTCGCCGTTCCGCAGGCCCTTCTCTATCTCGCGGCGTTCGTTCGGCAACAGGCCGCCCCTGTACGGCTCGACCCGTATGCGGGAATTGTCCGTGTAAATATTGGCAAGGTCTTCGTTGACATAAGAGGCGGCCACTTCCGTCTTTATGCGGGAATGGGCGAAAAGAATCGTTTTAATGCCCGCCTTGAGAAACGCGATCATCCATCTGCGGCTTTCCGTCATCGCGGAGAGGCGTATGCCCTGGGTGGCATCGACTAACGGCGGGTTGTAGAGGATGATCCGCTTTTCGCCCCGGGGGGCGCCGTTTTTGTCAACAAGGGAGACGGGCAGCCCGGTAAGGCTTTCGGCAAGCTCTTTCGGGTTGCCTATGGTCGCCGAGCAGAGGATGAACCGGGGGAACGCGCCGTAAAAAGCGGCGATTCTCCTGAGGCGGCGTATCACGTTGGCGACATGGCTGCCCAGGACGCCCCTGTAGGCGTGGGCCTCGTCCACCACGATAAATTTCAGGCGCGAGAAAAACTTTATCCATTTCGGGTGGTTGGGCAGAATTCCGGTATGAAGCATGTCGGGGTTGGAAATGATGATCCTGCCCGTGTCGCGCGCGGACACCCGCAGGCTTTCCGGCGTGTCGCCGTCGTAGGTGGCGATTTTCAGCTTAAGCCCGCCGCCGGTGTCGCCATTGCCGGAGCCGCCGCCCGCCAGCTCGTTCAGCTCGGACTGCTGATCCTGTGACAGAGCCTTTGTCGGGAAAAGGTACAGGCAGCGGGCGTTTTCGTCGGCAAGGAGCGCCTGAAGGCACGGAAGGTTGTAACACAGCGTCTTCCCCGATGCCGTCGGGGTGACAACAACGACATTTTTTCCTTCCTGAACCAGATTCCAAACCTCCGCCTGGTGCGTATACAAGTTTTCGATGCCCCGCCTCCGCAGCGCGTCGGCAATCCTGTTGTCCACAGTCTGCGGGAAATCTGCAAAAGATCCCTCCTGGGCCGGCAAAAGGCGGTTTACGGCAATATTCGGGGCAAATTCGGGGCTTTCAAGAATCTCTGCAAGTTTTTCCCTGGCAGTCATGGCTTAGTATACTAAACAAAAGAGCAAAGAGCAAAGAGCAATGAGCAAAGTTAAGTCACTCTTTTCTTACTTTGCTCCCTGCTCACTGTTCTTTGCTCTTTTGCTTTGCTCCCTGCTCTTTGCTCTTTTTTTTCATTTTTCTATCGACAAAAATAACATTTCATTGTACAATAAAAATCAGAGTTTTTATGCGTTTTTGGCGATAAAACGGGTATTTTAAAAGATGGAGGCGCGTTATGTCAGATGTAGTATCAATTGTTCTTGGCGGAGGGAAGGGGACCCGTTTGTTCCCGCTGACCCAATCAAGGTCGAAACCGGCTGTTCCTTTTGGCGGGAAATTCCGTTTGGTGGATATACCCATTTCTAACTGTATTAACGCCGATCTGCGTCAGATTTACATCGTTACCCAGTTCAACTCGGCCTCTCTGCACCAGCATATAGGGCAGACCTATCTGTTTGATACGTTTACCAACGGGTTTGTCGAAATTCTCGCCGCAGAACAGACTTTTGAACATTCCGGCTGGTACGAGGGAACCGCCGACGCGGTCCGCAAGAATTTGCCCCATTTCAGAACGCATAAGCCCGCGTATTACATAATCCTCTCGGGCGACCAGCTTTACCGCATGGACTTGAAAGACCTGTTGAAAAGCCATATTGATTCCGGCGCGGCAATCACCATTGCCTGCACGCCTGTCAGCAGGAGCGACGCCAGCGCCCTGGGTATTTTGAAAACCGATAAAAGCCGCAGGATAACCGAATTCATGGAAAAACCCGGCCCGACCAAGGATATTTCCGATTACAGGGTTCCCTCGGAAATTAAAGTAGAGAAAAAAGTTGACGGCGACCCCTACCTCGGCTCAATGGGCATTTATGTTTTTAACTCCAAAGCGATGGAAGACTGCCTTGATAACGAGCTGACCGACTTCGGCAAGGAAATAATCCCCCAGGCGATAAACAACCTCAAGGTGAACGCCTATCTTTTTGACGGCTACTGGGAAGATATCGGAACCATACGGAATTTCTACGAGACAAACCTGGAGCTGACAGCCCTGAGGCCGAAATTCGATTTCTACGACGAGGACAGGCCGATCTTTACCCACAGGCGCAACCTGCCTCCCTCCAAGCTAAATTTCGGCAGCATGAACCAGTCCATCGCGGCGGAAGGCTGTATTATAACAAACGGCAATATCACCGATTCGATTGTCGGCATCCGCACCATCATAGAAACAGGCGCCAGCCTGAACGGCGTAATCTGCATGGGGGCGGACTTTTATGAAACCGAGGCCCAGAAAATACAGAACGCCGAACAGCGGATACCCAATGTCGGTATAGGCCGGGGGTCAATTATCAAAGGTTCTATAATCGACAAGAACGTCCGCATCGGCGAAGGCTGCCGCATCGGGGTTGACAACATCAACCGTGCCGACGGCAATTACGGACACTATCACGTTGTTGACGGGATCATTGTCATCCCGAAAGGCACTGTGCTGTACCCGGCGACGGTGATTTAACAATTAGGAGTGAGGAATTAGGAATGAGGAATAGGTTTTCTGTTCTACTTATTCCTAATTCCTCACTCCTAATTCCTAATTATTTAATGAAACCTTATACTTTAGATTTTGATTTGGATAAAAAGAAAGAGGACGCTGGTACATTAACGGCAATCAACCCGAAATAATCAGGCCCCTTTTTCGATCTTTTTCTTTCTTGTTTTGGACACTAATGAATTGGAGAAATGCACTATATAAAAACCCTCAAAAAAACCGCTTTTTTGGCTTGTTTTTCAAAAAACCCTCTTTACTTACTATGAACAGAGGTATATATTATTGAAACCAGACGATAACAGGGCTGGAATTGGAAGAAATAAAAATCGCAGGCCGTTTAGCGGCTTGTTTTCATAGGTTATAGAATTATGAAGCCGTATAAATTACTCGAAAACGTATTGCTTGATATTGAAGAAGGTATTAAAAACAATATTACCGCCAATATTCTTTCAGAAAAATACAGCTATTCGGAAATCCACTTGCGGAGGGTATTCGGTTTTGCGTTTAACAGGCCCATTTCCGGTTATATACGTTCCCGCACGCTGTCCGAAAGCCTTAACGATTTGTTACATACGGATAAAAACATAATTGATATTGCGCTTGAATACGGTTTTGATTATGAGAATTCATACAGCAGATCATTTAAGCGTGAATTCGGCATATCGCCGGACAATTTACGCAAGTCAAGGCAAATTGTAAAAATACAGCCTCCCTTACATCTTTTCGATGAAAACAAGTTAGATGATAACGCTTTCTTTGGCCCTGAATTTGTAATAGTCCCGCAGTTTCACATAATAGGGAAGCCCCATCAAATACCGTTTGCAATATCCCTAAAAACAGCCCCTGCTGTTGCAAAACTCTTCATGGAGAACGAACGCCGTAAAATAAAAAAGGCAATAAATCCCGATGTTTATATCGGTTTTACCCACAAAATTAACCATGAAGAAAAGTATTCTGAATATTTGCCCTCGGTACAAGCGCGGAATTTATTTGACATTCCACACGGATTAAATGGCGCTACTTTCAATACTTCAATGTGCGCCCGTTTTCGTTATATCGGACAGCATCATTATTACGACATTAACAGAGATATAGCCAACAAGATGTACAGCGCGATACTTAAATACATGAATGATGAAAACGCAAAGTATTCTTTGTTAAGAGACAAAATATATTTTGAAAGGGTAGACACAAGGCAATATGACGGAAATTACTGCCAAATGGAATGGTTTACCCCTGTAACGGAAAAAACCGCATGAGCTTCAACTTTTCTCAATCTTGATTAAAAATGTTATGTATTAATTTTTTGAATTATGGTATATTATTTGAACAGTAAAGGATAAAACAGGGAAAAATTATATGAGGATACTTGCCGTTGTTAATTTTTTAGTTTTCTTGTTAGCTTTAACTCTTAATATATCTATATTTTATGAGGGGGTAATTTTAAAGTGGTTTGATTTTGTATCTGTTTTAATACTTATTACAGATATAAGTTTCATTGTAGCTACAGTCTTAAACCTTCTGTTAAATAGAAGAAATAAAATTATACTCTTTCTTAATATTTTGTCTGCGTTATTTATCTGTATTGCGGTTGTAATTGCAGTATTAAAAATAGATTATCCAAAATGGTGTTTTGTTTTTTGGAATTTTTACATTTTATACTTTTATGGAACGCAGGCTACAATATATATTTATAAATGTATAAAATCAAAAATGTAACGCAAAAGTACCTGACATCTTTTTACCATAAAAATAAATGATTAATATTTTAGGAGAAATTAATGAAATATTTTATTGTAGACGCTTTTGCCGAAGAATTATTCAAAGGAAATCAGGCTGGTATATGTGTTTTAGATAAGCGGATTGATGATGCTTTGATGCAAAATATAGCGTCTGAAAATAATTTGGCGGAAACTGCTTTTGTTGTAAAGACGGATAATGGTTACGATTTACGTTGGTTTACGCCAGATGTAGAAATTGATTTATGTGGTCATGCAACATTGGCAAGCGCATATGTTCTAATGAGTTATTTTGAAAAAGATATAAATGTTATATCATTTTTTACAAAAAGCGGATTGCTAACCGTTACAAAAATAAATGACTTATTTGAAATGGATTTTCCTTCAAGAATTCCTCATAAAATAGAAACCAAAAAGATTGTACAAGAATCAATAAACGCGCCTATAATTGAAACATATATGGCAAGGGATATGCTTATATTGCTTGAAACAGAGGAACAGATAAAAAAATTAGAAGTAGATATTGAAAAAATAAAAAATGTAACTGAATGTTTTGCATTTATTATAACAGCATCGTCATCAAATAGCGGATATGATTTTGTTTCAAGATTTTTTGCTCCAAATGCCGGAATAAATGAAGACCCTGTTACCGGATCATCACATTCAACATTAATACCCTTTTGGGCAGAAAGGTTAAATAAAAG
>Ga0268262_10003176_pt1 | contig 18071 bp, 13 predicted proteins | sample TergutNc150P3_FD_190354 | JGI IMG/M metagenome (GOLD analysis project Ga0268262, IMG submission 190354) | Nasutitermes corniger P3 segment gut microbial community from laboratory colony in Florida, USA - Nc150 P3 (SPAdes) (version 2) | ecosystem: Host-associated > Arthropoda: Insects >...
GACTTATTTCTTACTTTTTCTACTACCCGCGACGACGAGGGTGGCGCAAGCCCGATTCGCGACAGACAAAAGAGCGATTCGCGCTACGGCATTAAATTCACGAGCGGCAATGTAGTTTCGCAGAGGGCGGAATTTACGGTAATACTTCCCGATAACGACAAAGTTTTGGAAGTGAAAGCCGTTATTTACGACAACACGGGCAACGTCGTGTTTGAGAAAACGCAGAACGGCGCAAAGTTTGTGTGGAATTTGACCAACGCCGCAGGCAGAAACGTAGCAAACGGGAGTTATTTGATAGTCGTCGAAGCCAAAGGCGCAAAGGGAACTTACGCTTATTCGGCAAAGGTGGGAGTGAGACGGTAAAATTTAATTTTACCGATATTTTGAGCGGGGCGGAATTTGGTTTTCGTCCCGCTTTTTTTGGCTTTGTTTATTGAGAGATTGGTTTCAGCGGTCAATCCAATGCCTGTCTAAGGTCGGCGATTAAGTCGTCGGACGATTCCAATCCGACGGACAAACGCAACAAACATTCGTCTATGCCCCGTGCGTTTCGTTCGCTTTCCGGCAGGTCGGCGTGAGTTTGAAGCATCGGGTAAGTGATTAAACTTTCGATTCCGCCTAAACTCTCGGCGTATTTCACAATTTTTACGTTTTCCAATATTTTTACCGCCGTTTGTTCGTCCCGCACGGAAAAAGAAAGCATACCGCCAAAACCGCTTGTCTGGCGACAAGATATTTCATAATCGGGATGTTCTTTTAACCCCGGATAATTCACTTTTTTTATCGCGCTTTGTTCCAAAAGCCAATGCGCTATTTTCAGCGCGGTTTCCTGCTGGCGTTCCATACGGACGGCAAGCGTTTTTATACCGCGAACGATTAAAAAACTGTCGAAAGGCGAAAGACATCCGCCGGTCGTTTTTGCGATAAATCTTAATTTTTCCGCAAGTTCGTCGTCTTTTACGACAAGCAATCCCGCCAAAGTATCGTTGTGTCCGCCTAAATATTTTGTCGCGCTGTGCAAAATAATATCCGCGCCCGAAGAAAACGGCTTTTGAAAATACGGCGTAAGAAACGTATTATCGACGATAAAAAGTAAATTATGTTTTTTTGCTATCGCCGCGACCGCCGCAATGTCCGTTACCCGCATCATCGGATTGGACGGCGTTTCTATAAATACGGCTTTTGTAGAGGGGGTTATTTCTTTTTCTATTTTTTCAAGCGTGTCGGCATAAGAAAATTTTACACCGTTCTTTTGGGATATGTGCGAAAAAAGCCGAAACGTACCGCCGTAAAGGTCGTCGGAAGCGATAATATGGTCGTTGGGAGAAAATAATTCCATTAACGCCGAAACCGCCGCCATACCGGAAGAAAACGCTACCGCTTGACTGCCGCCTTCCAGCGCGGCGACGGTGTCTTCCAAATGTACGTTTGTAGGATTGAGCGAGCGGGAATAATCAAATCCGCTGCTTTGTCCAACGCCGGGATGGGCAAACGTCGCCGAGGCGAATATCGGAACGGCGACCGCTCCCGTCGTGTCGAACTTCTTTTTGCAGCCGTGTACGCAAATCGTGCTTATGTCCAAAATGTTTCTCCTAAATTTCGTAATGCCAAAAATCAAGTTGGTCTAATTCCGTGTGAGTGGAAATATTACCGCTGCTTTTATATTGTAATTCGGGATTTTTTACGCTCACACGCGTGTTTTCTGGAACGGACCTTACCACAAAAGCGTTCCCCCCGATTACCACGCCTTCGCCAATAACGGTGTCTCCGCCCAAAATGCTTGCGCCGGAATATATCGTAACGTTATCGCTTATGGTCGGATGGCGTTTAATTCCCTTAATTGTCTGACCTCCCTTTGTGGACAAAGCGCCAAGTGTTACTCCCTGATACAACTTTACGTTATCTCCGATAATGGCGGTTTCGCCTATTACTATGCCTGTGCCGTGGTCTATAAAAAAATATTCGCCGATAGCCGCGCCCGGATGAATGTCTATACCCGTAACACTGTGCGCGTATTCGCTCATAATTCTTGGTATTAGCGGCACCGAGAGTAAATAAAGTTCATGCGCTATTCTATAAACCATCGTAGCGTAAATACCGGGATAGGATATGACGATTTCCGCTTTGCTGTACGCGGCGGGGTCGCCGTTGTACGCGGCTTCAATGTCTTTTTCCAAAAGTTCTTTTATAAACGGAATTTTCAGGATAAATCGGCGCGTTATTTCCCACGCCGTTTCGTCAATCTTGTCTTGCTCGGTGTCTTTATGGCACAAATCATAGCGTAAAGCCAATCTTGTCTGTACGGCTAAATCGTGCGAAACTTCTTCAAGCATAACGTTAAGTTTATTTTTTGCCGAGCCGCTTGTTAAAACGCTTTCAAAAATTCCCGGAAACAAGAGGTGCTGCAATTTGCCGATAACATCAATTATGACCGATTTTGCCGGCTGTTTCGCAATATCGCGCTTCTTTTGAAAATCGTCAAATAATTCAGCGGCGATTCGTTCTATTTCTTTGTCAATTTCCATAAAAATTCCTTGAAAGTATTATTCGCCTTTTACAACGTAAGTTCCTTAACCGCGCTTACTAATTTGTCGATTTCTTCCGTCGTGTTGTAAAACGCGATAGTAGGACGCACGGTCGCTTCCAATCCGAAACGACGCAAAATCGGCTGTGCGCAGTGGTGTCCGGCGCGCACGGCGATTCCGTGATTTGCAAGATGTTTGCCGACCTCTTCAACGCTTGCGTTGTCAAGCACAAAAGATAAGACGCTCGCTTTTTGCGTCGCCGTACCGATAAGACGCAGTCCGTTTATACGTTTCAGTTCGTTAGTCGCGTAATCAAGCAGTTCGTGTTCATAAGCGCTGATGTTGGCTATCCCGATGCCTGAAACATAATCCAAAGCCGCGCCCAAACCGACTGCGTCGGCGATATTGCCGGTTCCCGCTTCGAATTTGGAAGGCGCCGGATTATATACCGTGCGCTCAAATGTTACGTCCTTTATCATATTTCCGCCGCCTTGATACGGTCGGGCTTCTTCCATAACGTCGTCTTTTGCGTACACTGCGCCTATGCCCGTAGGAGCGAATATTTTATGTCCCGAAAAAACAAAGAAATCGGCGTCTAACGCGCTTACGTTAAGCGGCGTATGGGCTACCGACTGCGCTCCATCGACAAGAATGCGTACTCCGTGCGCGTGCGCGATATGAATCATTTCCTCGACGGGAGTAATCGTTCCCAAAGCGTTTGAAACGTGCGTTACCGAAACAAATTTTGTGCGGCGGCTGAAAAGCCGTACGTATTCGGACAAAATAATCTGACCGCTGTCGTCAACCGGAGCGACTTTGAGTAATGCGCCGGTTTCCTGCGCTATCATCTGCCACGGCACGATATTGGCGTGGTGTTCAAGATGAGTCAATATTATTTCGTCGCCCGCCGAAAGCAGCGGTTTTACATAACTTTGCGCCGCAAGGTTTATGCCTTCCGTCGTTCCGCGTACAAACACGATATTGTCCTTTGAAGGTGCGCCCAAAAATTTCGCCGTCGTCTCCCGCGCCGCTTCGTAAGCGTCTGTGGAACGGGCGGCAAGTTCGTGTGCGCCGCGGTGAACGTTTGAATTTTCGTGTTTATAGAAATACGAAACGCGCTCTATTACCGCGTTTGGTTTCTGTGTCGTCGCGCCGTTATCAAGCCAGACAAGAGGTTTGCCGCCGCTAACCTTTTCGTTAAGAATTGGAAAATCCCGCCGAATACGATTTACGTCTAAACCGGCGACGTTACTGAAACGAGCGTTTTTAGAAAATTCGCCAAAAGACGGCGCGCTTGCATAAGGCGCGACGACGGGAGAATACGCGGCGTTATATTCGTTTTTATTTTCCTGAAATTCGGGAAAATAGGGCGATGCCCATTGTTCCAATTCTTTCGGGTCGGGCAGACCGTAATCGTTAGGCGTAATCATAATAATTACCCACTTCCACATCTTCAAGCACGGCGATAGCGTCCTCGGAAAGAATTGCGGCTGAGCAGTACGTCGATAAGAGATAGGATGCCAATCCTTTGTTATCCACTCCTCTGAAACGGACGGAAAGTCCTTTTCCTTGTTCGTTCTGTAAACCCGTTTGGTACAAACCGATTACTCCGCGTTTCGCTTCGCCTGTACGCAACAATAAAATATTAGTTTTACCGCCCTTGCTTTTAGGATTTTTCAAGCCGTCCACAAACAATTTATCGGTAGGAACGACAGGAATTCCGCGCCACAAAATAAATGTGCCGCCAAAAATCGACGTGGTAGTCGGAGGAACGCCTCTGCGTGTGCATTCACGCTGAAAAGCGGCGATGGCTCTTGGATGCGCCAAGAAAAACGACGGCTCTTTCCATACTTTTGTAATCAATTCGTCCAAATCGTCCGGAGTCGGCGAACATAGACGATTTCCGGGAGTTATCCGCTGGCTGTCGGAAATATTTTTCAATAAGCCGTAATCGTCGTTATTTATAAACAAACTTTCCTGACGTTCGCGCAAACTTTCAATCGCCAAATGGAGTTGCTCTTTCGTTTGGTCGTACGGCGAAGAATATACGTCCTGCACGACGGTATCCACGTTTATAATGGTTGAAATAGAGTTGAGAAAATATTCCCGCGGTTTTGGTTCATACCCTACGTATCCTTCGGAAATCTCCGCGCCTTTTTTCTCCGACGAACATAAAACGTCAAGAGGCGATTCTCCTTCGACTACTTTGTTTACGCGATAAATACCGGCGTCTAATCCTTTGTACTCTATAAAACGCGACAGCCAGCGCGGGGTAACCGCTCCGAACTGCGGCAGAGTTTTTGTAACGTCCGCTAATTGATACGCTTGCGCTTTATTCAGCGCGTTTAATTCTGTTGTCGCCATAAATTACTCCTCCCAGAGCCATGTTGATAAATAACCGTTCCACTTATATCGGGCAAAATCGCCGCGCTATTAAGAAATAGTGATTTCGTTTTTTTACTCGCCGCACAAAATAATATATTTATACTATAAATACCGAAAATACCGATATATTTTATATTTCTCTAAATTTTCTCAAAAAACTAAAATGCGAAACAAAAAGAGCGCAAATTTCTCTGCGCCCTTTTCAAAAATCCTTCTTCTAACGAGATGAGATACCATCTGCCACAAACGGTAAAAACAAAATGCGGAAAAAACATTTCTTCGCATTTTGAACCCAATATGTTCGGGATATGCCCCCTTAAAATTGTGAAATAATTCCGATATGCAGCATCGGCGCTTTGCGGTTTTTATTTAGATATCTTTCGCTTCCCGCCACCTGCCAAGCCAATTCCACCGCGCCGCCCAAACGCATAAGTGGCTGCAAAAATCGTAGCGATATTCCGGCGCTTGCGGCTGATGCGTGGGTGCTTTGAAGCGGCGATAAAATTTCTTTGTACAAATATCCCGCATCAAAAAATACCGCTCCGGCGAGCGTCGGCGAAAACTTTTGCAACGATTTGTCATACCAAGAAAGCAAATTTCCCAATTTTATCGGCGGAAACGTGAAAATGTGAAACTGATATTCCAATGTTCCGAGTACGCTGTTATTGAATACGCAACTGTCTTTGCTGCCCAGAATTTCGTAATCCCATCCGCGAAGAAGTTCCTGTCCGCCCAGCAAAAATCCGTCGTATTTATTGTGTTCTCCAAAAGGCGTGGCGGAAATTCGCGAACGGATATAAAGCGAGTGGCGGATTTTTTGGGAAATCGGAATATTTTGTTTGAAATCTGTATTTATATTCCAAAAGTCCTTTTTTTCTCCGTCTTCCACATAAGGCATAATTTTATTCGTATTTAACGCGGTGGAAAAAAAAGTCGCCGACAAAGGCGGATAATTTTTGTCGCTGCGGCTAAATCGATAGTACAATTTTCCATAAATTTCCCAAAAATCGTCCGATTGGAAAATCTGCCACTCGCCGTTATTTTTAATCATATCGTTATATTTTCTAAATCTTGGCGAAATTTCAAAAAAAAGCGTCTGTTTTTCTCCGATATTTCGCCCAAATCTGACATTCGTATTGAAATAAGGCGAAATTTCCCATGCAAAAACAAACGACGGCTTTCTACCGACAAGCGCGCCGACATCAAAAAAATACGGACTCGCTCCAAGCGGAATGTGCCAATTTGTCCCAAAAAACCTTTCCCGCCAAAGTCCTCCCGTAAAATTCAAAGAATGTCCCAAGCCAAGAAAATTGCTGTAATTTACATCCAAATTAAATCGCAGCCAAACGCCGATTGGCTCGCCGTATTCCATTGTGTTTAATCCTAATCCTGCGTTGCCGAACGAAAAATTGCTGTTTTCTTTGACGATAACAAAAATTGAAACACTGTCGTTTTGTGATTTTTTTGACGTAACGACCATAATTTCGCTAAACAAATTTGTTGAATCAAGCGTTTTGTAAATCAAATTTTCGCTGTCCGAATTATATTCTGATTTCACGAACGGAGCGATGATTTTTTGAAGGTATCCGTTTTTGGTTTTTGTATTGCCGACAAACGAAATCGTATCGATAACGTCGGCAAAAACAGGAATAAAAGTTAGAATAACCGAAATAATTATGTTTTTTGCAGTTCTCATTACCCGTCGCCGCTGTTGCTGTTTGAGGCAATCGCCGCAAAATCGTTTTCGTGTTTCTTTACAATTTCTATCAAATACGGGTCAAAATGCGTTCCCGAATCCTTGTACAATATTTCAAACGCCTCGTTGGTAGCGAAAGGTTTTTTGTAGGGTCTTGCGGAAGTCAAGGCATCAAAAACGTCCGCGATTGCTGCGATTCGCGCAGAAAGTTTAATTTCTTCGCCCGAAATTCCACGCGGATAACCCATCCCGTTCATTTTTTCGTGGTGTTCATAAGCAATATCGTAGGCGGTGCTTAACAGGTTGTCTTCGATTCCGTCGCCGAAACTCAATATCGCTTTTCTTAACATTTTCGCGCCTTCGGTCGTGTGAGTTTTCATAATTTCAAACTCTTCGGGCGTGAGCCGTCCGGGTTTTAGAAGCACCGCGTCGGGAACAGAAATTTTTCCCAAATCGTGAAGTTTTATCGCTTCAACGATATCTTCGCTTTCTTGGCGGGTCAGTTCGTATCCTTTTGCAGGATTTGCAACAATGTAATCGACCAAAATTTTGGAATAGAGAGTAGTGCGGTGAATATGCGCTCCCGTATCATGGTCTCGTAAATCAGATAATTCCGCAAGCAAAGTGATTGTAACTTTATCACGACTTTTTAATGTTTCCACTATTTTGTTAAGTTCTTCGGTTTTTTTTGAAACCTGCGTTTCAAGGTCGTTTCTGTAAGCCGAAAGTTCTAACTGTAATTTTACGCGGGTAAGAAGCAAAAGCGGCACAAAAGGTTTTTTCAAATAATCTACCGCGCCCATTTCCAGCGCTTTAACTTCCAGCGCTCCGTCGGTTTCCCCCGTTAAAAATATTACGGGTATTTTTGCCAATCTCTCGTCTTTTTTCAGGGTTTCTAACGCAGAAAACCCGTCCATATTGGGTGGCATATTGCAGTCGAGAAGTATAATATCCGCCGAATTTTTTTCCAAAAACTTAAACGCCATTTCCGCCGACGGAAACGGACGTACTTTATAGTTGTCTTTCAGCGCGGACATAACGACATTTAACATTACCGCGTCATCGTCAATTGTAACAACAACCCATTCGTCAGCCATAATTTCCCCTGTGATTTACAAAAATTATTGAAGCAACGCCACTCGTGAAAATAATATTATTTCAAACGAAAATGCCGTTCTTGTGACGATTTTACCGCGTTTTTGCAAATTTTCGATGCGTTACTGCGATTTCCACAATTCCGCAAATCTGCCGTCGCGAATAGAAAAATCGACCCAATAAATATGCACGTTCTGATTTTTTATTCTGCTTCTAAGTTCTTTGGCTATTTCAGAAATCGGGTCTTTCATAGGATTCCACCACGGCTTATCGGAGTTGTAGCCGATTTGAAAGCCGATGTCGTTTGGCGCAAAGCGTCCAGCCCACCACTCAAATTCTTCCGCCATATTACTGATACTTCCAAGTTCTTGACTGTCGGAAATGTAGATAACGTCGCTTACCGGTCCGGTTCCTAAAAATGCCGGTTCCCAATGTTTAACAAATAAGCGCAAATGCGAGCCGAACGTTTTTAAGTATGCGTCCAAATCTTCTATTTTTGCGTTTGTCAGCGAAAAATTTTGCGGTTCTTCGGAACTGTTTGGCTTGCCGTCAGACGGATACCACTCAACGTCGATGCCGAATCCCGCGACGCAAGGATGATGTTTGTATTGTTTCATAACAAGTTCAATAAGGGTTTTCATATCGGCGGTTCCCGCCTCGACCTGCAAAAATATTTTCGCTCCTATCTCGTCAAATTTTTTCAAATATTCTTCGTGTCTATCCTGCCCGATGGAAATAATATCCCGTCCGTGCGCGGGAAATTCTAACCGGCATACCCCGCCGTCTTGAATCTGAATCGTCCCGACCACCCAAACCGCAGAAGGAGTCGTGTTTCCCAATTTTTTTGAGACGTTTTTAATAAGGTTCGCCGCTTCGTCGGGTGACGGAAAAAAACCGCCGGCAAATCCGTAAATCGAACTTCTGATTCCCGAAAACACCAAATTTGTTCCCATAAAAACTCCTTTTGTTATTTTAATATAACGGTTGCTTCCAAAAGAATATACCGCAAAAACAAAAAAATTGCTTGATTTTTATGGCGGCTCAAGTTATTTGGACGACAATAATCGCAATAATTTCGGTTATTATAATTCGCGTGTTCTGGAAACGAATCCGTATTTTTCAAAAACTGACTTGCAGTATTTTCCGTTCATATAATCAATCCACTGGGCGACCGTTTCTGTGTTTCTCAAATTTGAAATCATATGAAATGTCTCTTCTTTAACTTCGGCGATAGACACACTGCTCGCTATCTCTTTTATTATGGGAATCATAGGCGCAGCGACGCTGAAACGTGTAAGTCCCAATCCCAAAAGTAAAATCGTACATTCGGGTCTTGCCGCCATATCGCCGCACATAGAAACGGGTTTTCCCTTAAAATTACACTCGTCGATGGCGGTTTTAACGATTTTCAAAAATGCCGGCTCAATGGGATTATACAGATAATTGACTTTTGAGTTTGTTCTGTCCGCAGCGCTCAAATATTGAATAAGGTCGTTAGTTCCGATAGAAGCGAAATTCAATGTGTCCAAAAACGTCGTTATTTCTAAAATCGCCAGCGGAACCTCGAACAAAACGCCAAGTTCCGGACATTGCATATTCAAATCCGACGCGGTTTTTTGCGTAATTTCACGCAGTTCCTCCCACTCCGAAGACGTGGTTATCATCGGAAACATAATTCCGTATTTTCTTTCCTGCCCCGCTTTGATAATCGCTCGCAGTTGAATTTCGAGCAATTCTTTTTTTTCTCTGTAAATTCTGACGGCGCGCCAGCCCATAAACGGATTTTTTTCTTCCTGCATAGTCAAAAATTTCGCGATTTTGTCGCCGCCTATGTCCATAACTCTTATGTAAACAGAATTATTTCTTCCAATGTTTTCAAATATTTCGCTGTAATAATCAAATTGTTCTTTTTCTGACGGAAATTCCGAATTGTTAGTAAACAAAATTTCCGTTCTGACAAGACCTATTCCGTCCGCCCCGTTGTCTAACGCGGTTTTTGCGTCCGCCCCGAACGAAACGTTAGCCATAACCGAAATTCGCACTCCGTCTCTGGTAAATATCGGTCTTTTAAGATGAGCGGGCAATCCGTGTTTTTTGAGTTCCATTTCGCGAACGTGCGAATGATACGCATCAAGCATATTTTTTGTCGGATTTACGGTAAACGTTCCCGTGTTGGAATCGACAAGTACCGCGTCGCCGTCTTTTATTTCCAATTTTTCAAAATCCACGCCGCCGATAACCGGAATCGAATTTGAACGGGCGATAATTACGGCGTGGGAAGTTTTTCCCGACGAAGCGCAAACGACCGCTTTAATCTTTTCAACGTCGTTTCCTATGATGTCGGAAAGCACAAGCGAGCGTTTTATTACCAAAACCACGTCTTCGTCAAAACGCTTTGTTTCTTTGTCTTCGTCGTTTAGACATTGCAAAATTCTGTCGCGAACCTCTTCGACGTCTTTGTCGCGGTCTTTGAAATATTCATCGTCCATCGCTCGAAACGTTTCAATCATTTTTTTTGCGACAAAACGCACCGCACTTTCGGCGTTGTAATGCTCAATGGAAATATTTTGTAATACCTGTTTGGTTAGCATCGGGTCTTCTACTATATGCTTGTACATTTCTATAATAGGAACGTCAAAATCCTTATGCATACTCATAATAACGGTTTTGGAATAATTATCGTAATATTTTCCCGCTTTTTCTCTTGCTTTTTCAAAGCGCTTGAATTCGGCTGCGACCATATTAGGTTTGATTTTTGCCGCACGGACCGCGTCGTCCATGCCGTGTATAACGACCGTTTTGCCGTATCCTATACCGCTTACTATGGATTCGCCGGCATAAATTTTCGTATCATTTCGCAGCATTTGTCCGCCCTTTCTTACTGCTGCCGCCGTAGAAAGAAACGGCTACTTTATCGAGCGAACCGACGCTTGAACGCGCAATGTTTCGCAACCCCATAGCAAGCCATTCGGGTCTGTTTTTATATGCCGCATCGACTTCGTCCTGAACTTTGCAATATTCGTCAAAAAGCATAAGCGTTTTGTTTTCGTCCCATTCCTGAACGTTAGATAAAATAGGAAATAATTTGTGTCCTTCTTCCGTGTCGCCGGAAAAATCGTCTATCCAGCGATAAATCAAATCGAACGCTTTTCGTAAAATCGGCATTTTTTCAATTACCCCCGAAGCGTTGTGTTCGTTGGTGTTTATATTCGAATCGGCAAACCCGAACGTGCATTTTTCGCCTAATTTTTCCGCCGTTTGTATCTCGGAAATATTCAAACCCGTGAGCGTGACGACTCCGTTTGCGGCGCATCTGTAAATGTTGTATGCGGTCGTTTCGAGCGTTTGCGGCGACGAAACGTATTCTATCATATCGCTCATCGCTAAAATTTTGCCTTCTATCAAATTGTTGCGGTTGTGGATGAAATAAACCCGCAGTTTCGGATTATCCCGCAGCGCCGCCGCGAAAATACCGATGAGCGCGACTAAATGTTTTCCGTAAAAATCGTTTGGCATCGCTCTTCCTGCGAAAAAATATACGCGTGGAATTAAATCCTCGCCCTCGCTCAAACGAATATAGCGGCAGGCGATATAAATCAAAGTCCTAAGTTGCGAATTAACGACCGAAATTTTTCCCGACTGCGAAACAAACAGCGCGTCCGAAAATAATTCCGTGTCAAATTCCATACCCAAATATTTGAAAAATTTCTCTTTCGCTTTGTTTTTTATGTTTTCAAATTCGTTTTGCACGGATGCGTCCGTCGCAAATTTTTCAAAACCTGCGAGTTTTGCGTTGTCTGCAATCCAGTGAACGCCGATTTTGCTGCTTATGAGTTCGGCAAGATTCCTATTTGAGTAAACGAGCCATTTGCGCAAAGAAACCGCTGACAAATCACACCTTACGTTGACGTTAAAAAATTTCGTTATGTTCGGAAAAGCCGTGTTTTTTATGAACTCCGCATCGTGCTGCGAAAATCCGGAAGCCGCTCTTGAAAATAAAAGCACAAGATTTGCCATACGGACTTTTTTTATTGCGCCTTCTTCAATCAGCGAAATTTCCTGCGACTCCGCGTCGTTTGCATGATACAGATTTTTCGCCTCTTCCAAAATTATGTAGTTCATATCGTAAATTATTTGCATATGCAACGGAAGCAGCGATTCTATAATATAAACCGGACATTTTTGAAATTCTCCGCTGCCAAACAGCGTCAAAGATACCGCAAACGTTTTTTTCGCTATTTCGACCGCTTCTTTGATTGGAACGGAATAATCGTAAACGAGTACGCGAATAAATTCGATGATGACGAATCCGCAACGGCAGTCGGAAAGATAAATTTGCGCTTTGTCGGCGATGGTTTGTATGGAATTTTTTTGCGTGTTTACGTGTCGGCGAATAATGTCTTTCACGGACGCGGACGCGAGAAAATACTGCTGTTTTATGTGCAGTTCGGACGTTTGTCGCGGCGGTTCGTCGGTGAATAAATAACGCATAAATTTTGTAGAATCCGTTTTATCGTCGCAGGCGCGTACGTAGTCGTTGTGAAGAAAATAATCCGAACGAAAATCGTTGCCCGGAACCGCTTTCCAAAATCGAGACGTATTTACGACTTCGTTGCGAAAACCCGAAATGGGATAATCAATCGGAGTCGCCGTAATTATGTCGTCGGGAATCCAAGAGCGCACTGTGGAATTTTGAACGGTTCGTCCGCCGAAAAACACAGGATAACTATATTCGGGTCTATCGACCATCCAAGGATGCTGCAAAGAATCCCAGTAATACGGCATTTCCACCTGCCCCAAAACGCGCTGCGACTGCTTAAATAGTCCCATTCCGTACCACAAGCCGTAAGCGACCGACGGAATACCGTTTGCCGCAAGCGTTTCCAAAACGTTTCCCGAAAAATCGCCGATGGAATTATTTCCCAACTCTATCGGCGCTTCTTTTGACAATGCGTCTTCGGTTGAAATTCCGAATCTGTTTTTTAGCATTTCAAATTCTTGCGTCAATTCGTTGGCGGCGACGTGCATTTCAATAGGAGACCCCAAATTATATTCAAGCGATATGTAATAAACTCTTTTTACGTTCTGCGAAAGATATTTTCTTTGCGTTCTAATCCAGTTTTCCGTAATTTTTGCGCGTAACGCTCCGCTTATTCCCATATATTTGTCGTAAATAGAAGCGTTTTTTTCGTCTTTTGAGCGAAAATACCTCAGATAAACTTTCAAAAGTTCGCTTAAATCTTCCATAGCCCTGCCATCCTTTTACCGACAAAAAAGTTCTTTTTTTACAGAAAAAACATTCTCCACAGTTCATTTTTATTTCCTTAAACAGCAACGCTTGCAAAAAATTCTGATGCATAATGAACAACACATCCCCACTTTGTAAAAATAATTTATTCCACAACACAAAAACGGCAAAAATTTTTATTTGCCGTTTTCCGTCGCTTTTATTGCTTGTAATAGCGTTTCTGCGTTTTTTGCCCAAAATTCCAAAAACCCGTTTTCAAAATCGTTTCCGGCGGGAAAACCCGTTTTCAAAACGCTTGTTTTTACGCCGAATTTCGCCATAATTTCTTCCGCAGGACTTCCAGTTTCCCATCTATTTATCACCGTCCCGACTTGTTTATTTTCAAGGAGTTTCTCAAAATTCGCCGTAATTTCTTCGTTCCATTCGTATTCGGGCGGAAATTTCCCGACGACAAACAAATCGATGTCTTTGAGAAGATAGTCGAAATCGCCGCTCAAACAAACCGCGCTGAAATTATTGATTTCCAAAAATCGCCGCACATAAGAGTTTCGCAAATCGTTTGCTTTTTTCTTAAATTCTATAAGATTTGTGTTAATTTTTTTTGCGTATTTCGGAAACAACGCGCAAAAATCGTTCTGTAAAACCTCCGCCATCCTTATCGAATTTGAAAGCGAAAGCCATACGAACGGATTCAAACTTCCGTCTTCTTTGCGGATTTTTCCGACAGCCGTAAGAACGGGACTAAGCGGCGTCGCGCAGTCGATTTCAATGATTTTTATGTTTCTGTGTCTCATTTGCACAAAAAGCGGGTCTGCCGCAATTACCGAACGAATATTAACAACCGCCGTCGTTTTTTTTGAAATTTCGTCTAATCGCGCCTCGTAATCTTTAGCGACTTGGTCAAGTTCGTCGATGGATATTTCGTTTCCGAACGGTTCTATAACCTCAATCGGCGTATCTTTCAAAATCTCTTTCGCCAGCGATGCCAAAGCGGGAATGCTTGTCGCGACCGCCGTAATTTCCGCGTTTTTTTTCGCAAAAACGCAAAAGCAGAAAACAAACGTAAAAAATAAAACTTTACGCATTTTTTACTCCCTTCCGCTGACAGCCGTCAGCAATTTGTCAAGGTTGTAGCGCATTCCTTTTTCAAAAAAGTCAGCCGTGTAATCGCCGTTGGACAAGTGGGAAAGCGAAACGACGCGAACTCCTGTTTCGTCGCGGATGGTTTTTACAAACGACGGCGGATAATCGCTTTCAGAAAACACGACCTGCACTTTCGCCGCCTTAATTTTTTCTATCGTTTCTTTCATCTGAGACGCCGTAGGATTTACACCGTGCGAAGGCTCAATTACCGCCTCGACCTGAAATCCGAACTCTTGCAGCAAATACGAATATCCGCCGTGAATAGTCGCGCATTTGAAGTCGTTACCCTTGATATTAGACAATTTTTCCATATATTCCGCTTTCATCTGTCGAAGCGCCTTGGCATATTTTGAGGCGTTTGCGCGGTAGAAATCCGCGTTTGCGGGGTCGATTTGCGCTAAACGTGCGGCGATAGTGTAAATTTGCTGAATCGAAGCCGAAATAGACACAAACGTATGCGAATTGACCATATCCGTGCTTATCGACTGCGGAATAAGCGCGACGCCGTCGTTTGCGAAAATCTTTTCGATTTTGTCATAAACGCCCGCCGCTTTGAGAATCTGAAACGCAAATTCGTCGTGTCCTACTCCGTTGAGAACCGCCACGTTAATTTTCATCGCGTTTTCAATGTCTTCGGGAACGACCATATATCCGTGTGGATTGCTGTTTTTATTGATTAACGGCACGACCACCGCTTTGTCTCCCACGATATTCTTCACGAAACTGTAATACGGATGCAAACTTACGCCGATTACGAGCGTTTTACAAAAAACCAAACCGACGGCGAAAAATAAAATTAGAATCGTCTTTTTCATTTTTTACTCCTTTGATAATGAAATACAACAAAATTCATCTTACTGAATATAATTTATATTTATACGAATAAACGAATAAAAACGAAGTTTAGGAATAGCAGATTTATTTCAAAATTATAAATTCCTGCAATAAAATTAAATCTAAATACTATGGCGTGTTCACACTATAAAATTCTACAATGGTTTGGAAAGAGGTCTAATGAAAAAAAGTGAAAATTGCAGGTCAAATTCACTTTTTTTTACGCTTTCCGCTTTTTTTCGCTATTATTTTCTCCGTATCTAAAATCATCTGTTGAAGAGATTTGTTGTCGTTCTCGGCGCTGATTTGCATTTGAAAGCCCAATTCGGCGTCTATCGGAATATTAGTAATTTCATAACCGGTATATTTTTCGATTTCTTTGAGTAAATCTACCTCTTCCCTGCTGCAAAACGAAACCGCCTCGCCCTTCTTGTCGCCCCTGCCCGTGCGCCCGATGCGATGGACGTAATTTTCGGCGACGGTCGGCAAATCGTAATTTATCACGTTCGTGACGTTGGGAATATCAATCCCGCGCGCGGAAATATCGGTCGCTATCATAACGAAAAATTTGCTTTCGCGAAAATTTGCCAATATCTTTTCCCGCTCGAACTGGGGTTTTTCGCTGTGAAACGTTTCGCTGTGGATGTTTAATTTTTCCAAAAACTTATGGACTCTTTCGGCGCGGACTTTCGTGCGCACGAACACTATGATTTTTGCGTCGGGATTGCTTACGATAAAGTTTTGAAGCAGAAACCTTTTTTCTTCCTGTTTAACGAACATTACGCCGTGCTTTACGTTTTTGGAAACCGGGTCTTTGGGCGAAATTTGTATGTGTACCGCCGAAGTTTTTACCTGCGAATACGCTAATTTTTTGATTTCTTCGTCTATGGTCGCAGAAAAAAACATCGTTTGATGCCGCTGTTTGAGAATTTTTTTTATGTAGGTCAAGTCGTCGTAAAATCCGAGTTTAAGCATTTTGTCCGCCTCGTCCAAAACAAAATATTTTACTTGCGAAACGTCGATAATTTCCTGCGAAATCAGGTCGAACATTCTTCCGGGGGTAGTTATCAGAATGTCAATACCCTTTTGGATTTTGGCGATTTGCGCGTCCTGTTCGACTCCGCCGTAAAGAGCGAAGTTCACGACGTTCGTGTGTTTGGACAAGCGCGAAAAAACGGTTCCGGTTTGTTTCGCCAGTTCGCGAGTCGGACACATTACGATGCATTTTATATTGTCCGTTCTTTTGTTTGATTTTTGCCTGTTTATCAATTCGATAAGCGGAATCGCAAAGGCGGCGGTTTTGCCCGTTCCCGTCTGCGCTACCGCCAAAACGTCTTCACCCGCCAAAATCGACGGAATGCAGCGAAATTGTATGTCCGTCGGCTTCTTAAATCCCGAACTTTCTATGTTGCGTTTTATCTCGTCGTTTATTTTATATTCGTCGAATTTCATAACGGGAAAATACTTTATGGAAACGCAAAGAAATTGCGAAATTTGTTTTGGCAATATTATTAACTCAATATAAAACATATAACCGATTGGCAAGTCAAATAATCGCGATAAACGGGCGTTTCGTCCAGAAAATACGAATAAATGTATCTATATTTGACATTTAGCGAAAAATAAATAATATTTTTTCAATAAAATTCCGATAATAAATACTGAAAGTCAAAAAAGAGATTTTTTATGAAGAAAATTTTTATATTACTTCTGATAATAATATCGATAATTCCCGCTAAAACGAGGCGGGCGACAACCCGTTTTACGCCGAACGCCGATATGATAGGCGCTGGAAGGGTTATCGTAAATTACCACAATTTTATGAACAGCGAATACGGCGAGGGAATTTCGGGGCGGTCGCTTTACAGCATTTCTATCGGCGCAAGCGAATGGGTCGAAGGAAATCTGGCATACGCCGACGGAGTAGGATTTTCGTTAAAAGGAAGAATCCTTGACGAATATGTGCCTGCATCGCCGTCGCTTGCGATAGGAATACAAAATTTTTTCCGCAACACAACGCTTTATAGAAGCCGCTTGGACGCAAAACAGTACAAAGAGACGGGCGAAGTTTACGCCGCGTTAGCCAAAAGTTCGGAAGTAATTCAAACGCGCTTACACGCCGGTTTGCTTTCGCTTCCGGGCAGCGAGATAGATAAAATAAACGGATTTTTTGCCATAGAAAAGTATTTCGGCGACGATTTTTTCATTACGTTTGAAGGATTTTCCCAGCAGAAAAAATTTTATATGGCGCTTACGTTGACGCTCAGGTTTCTGCCGCGAAATATGGCGGAAATTTATTTTTCACTTTTGGATTTGGAAAGCGCTTTTTCCAACGATAGACGGGGATTTGGCATATCTTCGCTGATTCCAAATTCGCGAAACGATTGGATAAAACCCGGAATTATCGCGGGAATGTCGCTGACTTTCGGCGGAAAACAAAAATGGATTGATGGACGTACGCAGTTCAAAACCGTCGAAGATAATTTCGCCCATCACGATACTATCATAAAAAAACTTATCTTTCAGGTCGGCGATTTGAAAAGCGAAAACGAATGTTTGAATATGGAAAACGAGTTTATAAAAACGCAGATAGATTCCCTTAAAATCGCGTTCGGTTTGATTGACACTATGCCGATGCACTACTCCGAAATTTATTCGCGTATCGTGTCTTACGCCGCGGCTTATTCGGCGGACAATTTCAACCCGCTGGAAGTGCGCCGCATCGTCGGCGAAGTCAGAAAATACGGAAAGGACGGCGAAAATATTGTCGCATACATCGCGTATAATTCTTCCGACAGAACGATAAAAATCCGTTCCGTAACTATGCTGGGCGAATTGCGGGCGTGGGATAAAGTCCCGCTGCTTCTCGAAATGCTCGAAAATACGGTGGACAGCCGCCTGAAAGTCGAAATAATTACGGCGCTTGGAAAGATTAACGACCGCTCGGTAAGGGCGAAAATAGAGGAGTACGCGGCGAGCGCCGACGATTATTTGAGTATCGCCGCAAACGAAGTTTTGGACTTTTGGCGCAGAGCGGATACAAATTCGCAAGAAATTATACCACTTAATACAAACAATAATGTATTTTCTATTGAACCGAGATAATTTATCGTAAAAAAACGAGAGGATTTTAATGACAATTAAA
>Ga0268262_10003177_pt1 | contig 18055 bp, 16 predicted proteins | sample TergutNc150P3_FD_190354 | JGI IMG/M metagenome (GOLD analysis project Ga0268262, IMG submission 190354) | Nasutitermes corniger P3 segment gut microbial community from laboratory colony in Florida, USA - Nc150 P3 (SPAdes) (version 2) | ecosystem: Host-associated > Arthropoda: Insects >...
GATAAAGCAGATGAATATGCAAAATGAAATTTCGCATAGCTTTTTCTTTTTCTAAAACGGAGCGTAAGTTTAGGCTTCGTTTTTGGAAATGGGATATATGGAATATCGATTCTGTTCAAGAATATGAGAATGTTAAAAACGATTTGAGCAAAGCTGGATTTTTGTCTTCTGATGACACGGGTGAAAAAGATTCCGATGGTGGCAAACTTTTGCTTCAAGCACTTTTTGAGCCTGGGGTTGAGAGCCGAATTTGGAAAGCCAGCAGAAGATTCACCAGCAGGGCAATAAATATATTTTCTGTTAGTTTTGAGAACCTTGAGATTAGGGGAACTTTGGGCGACCCTTTTTATGATTCAATAGCACTGGGAATGTCTAATGGTTGTTATTTTCCGAATTGGGAAAACGAGAATGAGGATTGGAGCGCAAAAGGCGAAATTATTTTAAACACAAAATTTTTCCCTTCTGTTTATTTTGCATTCAGCGTTATTTACGAAACCATTGTTTTTCTTTTTCTTTTGTGGCGTGGCACAAAAATTGCAAAAAAGAACCCAAATGGCGAAAATTTGGGCGCTATTCGCAGATGGATTTTCTTAAAGACAAGAGAAGCCCTGTGAAGCCCGTTTTTGTGAACGCTCATTGCCATTTGGAGCTTACAAATTTGGCAGGCAAAATGCCCAAAAACAAACCTTTCTTTGAATGGCTCTCAATTCTCCGCAAAGAGGTGGAAAACTGGACAAAAGAGGATTACCAAGCGAGCTACTTAAAAGGCTTGGAGCTATCATCAAAGGCAGGCACCAGAATCATTTACGATGTTGGAAATCAAATGTCTGAACCAAAGGTTACAGATTTTGCAAAGTTATATCCTATGCACGAGATTCTAAAGGAGCCTTTGCCCTTTCCCTGTACTCCACATTCAATTTATGCAACTCCGCCTGAGCTTGTTAGGCAGGCTATAAAAGCGTGCGTTAAGGCTGGAATTCCTTGGAGCATTCATTTGGCAGAATTTGATGAGAGTGATAGATTTTGCGATTTTTTGGATATTTTCAAGGGCGAGCAGGAGTTTGTCAGGAATGGGCTTATTATTCACGGGACTTTTCTAAAAGAGGGGGATTTGGCGTTTATGGCAAAAAACCATATTGCCCTTGTGCATTGCCCGGAGAGCCACGAGTGGTTTGGGCACAAGGACCCCGATTTTGAGATGTGGAAAAGGAGTGGGGTTGATATTTGCATTGCAACAGATAGCCTTGCTTCTGCCAGTTCTTTAGACCTTATGGAGCAGGTAAAAACGCTATTTCGGCGTTATCCCAAGGCTTTTACCCACGAAGAGGCTATGGCTGCGATTACAACCGTGCCGGAAAAATATTTCTATATTTAAATTGGGGATAGTTTGAAGTTTTGAGAAAAGCCAATGCAGGGGGTTTGTATGGCAAAAAAACTCGGTTCATTTCGCATATTGTCTTGTACCTTATCGGTACTGGCAACTGTCGCTTTTATCATTGCTTGCGGTAGCGGTGATCCCGAATTACTTGCTGATTTTTGGGAACGCGATAATAATGTTTCGGAAAATTATATGACCGATAAAATAGAAGATATTATGGAACAACAACTAAAACCTCCACAACCGCCTCCACCTCCACCCATTTCAAGCAACGTTGGTGGTGAAGAAAGCAGCGATTCCGGCTCAGGTAATACGTCAAGCAGTTCAAGCGAAGCACAGCAACCCTCCAGTGCAAGCCCTGGAGTATCAAGTTCAGACGCAACATCATCAAGCAGTGCCAGAGAATCTCTATATACCCTTGAATGCAATATTCTTCCTGCTAATTCCACATTCCCATCTAATACTAGAATTCCTATAGATAAGAGACCTGAAGTAAAATGCAAAGTAAAAGCGACAGGTGCAGTTATTACTTTAAATGAAAATGTAGATGCTTTTAGTTGGACTAATGATCCTCCGTGGTATGCTCCGGATGTGGGAACTTATGATAACATTTTGGTTAAGATAAGTCGAGCAACTGACGGAACAAAAGAATGCGATAAAATGGAGGTTAAGTGCAACAGCAAAATAACAATAACCGGAACTGTTACTCCCAGCAGCAGCAGCAAAGCCAGCAGTAATAGCAATACACCTAGCAGCAGCAGCAAAGCCAGCAGCAATAGCAATACACCTAGCAGCAGCAGTAGCAAACCCGCCAGCAGTTCTAGCGCAGCAAGCAACGGCACCAAAGGTCCCTGTTCGCGCTATTGTTTGTGGTCAGCAGGCGGAACTTGTAATGAAATTAACACGGAACATGACTACATAGATGGCGGATGTACTAAAGGAAATTGTACTTGTGAGCAATTAATTAAAAATTGTTCTGACTATGGATATTTGTACGGTAGTTCAACATGCAGTGGCACAGACCTTAACGGGAAAAATCCAAGTACGGTTACCATTTTAGGGTGCTGCAAGTGGCCAGATAATCAGGGGAATCCAACTAATAACAATTGCTGGACATTAAAGTCAACTGATGCTAATACTAATTGCCCGAATTTGCTTACTCCGGGCAAAGCTTGTGCTTCCAGCAACGGTGCTTGCCCTTAGTCATTGCCCCCGCAAGGGGGTTTAACCCTCAATATCTTCAATTTCTTTCGGGATGCTAGCAGATAAATTCTCGCATCCCTTTTCTGTTATCAGCAGGTCGTCTTCTATGCGAATGCCTATATCCTCTTTGTATAGAATGCCGTCTATTTTCATCTCAAAATGCCCGTAAAGACCAGGCTCGTTTGAAATGAGCATATTTGGCTCCAAAGGGTTTTCCATATAGCTTCTGTTTGCTGCACCCTCGTGCACAATATCGCCTATCAAATGGCTAATGCCGTGCGGTTTTAGCTTATAGCAACGCTTCATTTTGCCGCCTCGTTTTGTAAAACGCTCTGCCAAAAGTTCTTCCAAAAAATGCCAAGCGTCTTTGCCCAAATCGCTTAAAATTAAGCCTGCTTTAACGTTTCTCTCGTGAAATTTTTGAGTATCCAAAACAATATTGTAAAGCAATTTTTGCAATGGATTGAATTTTTTGCTCGCGGGAATTGTACGCGAAATGTCGCAGCACACAGCATTATAGCGGCAGCCAAAATCCAAAAGTATCAAATTACCGCTTTCAATAGCGCAGTCCCTTTTTGCATAGTGCAGGGTGCAGGCATTTTTCCCCGCCGCCACAATGCTTTGGAATGAGAGTCCGTTATTTGTTTGAGAAAGCATGGAGCAGTCAAGCTCGGCTGCCAATTCGCGTTCAGTTTTGCAACTTGAAATTTGGGATAAAATTTTTAAAAAAGCCTCTTTTGCAATCACTTGAGCCTTTTTAGCAAGGGCAATTCTCTCCGGTTCCAAAATAACCCTTTGCGCAAGGTGAATTCTAGAAATATCCTTCACTTCCAATTTATGTCGGCGCAATTTATTGATTATGGTTTTGTTTGAATAGATGTGTTTTTCTTTTAGGTTTGCAATTCGTTTTTTAAACCAAGGATTAAATTCTTCAAGAGGCAAAATTGTTTCAAAGCCTGTTATTTTTTTCATAAGCGCACTCGGCAATCCTAGCCTTATCCCATTCCAAAATTCTTTTTTTGCATCTTTTTCTTTCAAAAATAAAATTTCCCGTTTTTGCCCCTTCGTAAAAGGATCTAAAACCAAAATTGCTCCGCTTTGGTTTATGCCCGTTAAATATAAAAATTCTGGATTTTGGCAAATTCTCCCTTCACTCTCTTTTTCAACAGAAGCATAAACGCACAAAGAGTCTAAGTTTTTTAAGTGTTTTTGCCTGCGTTTCGCATAAAAGAGGGGAGCTTCGCTCCCAAGTCCTTCTGAGAGAAAAACTTGGGAATACGTTTTAAAGATATTTTCCATTGAGAGAATTTAGAAACAAGTTTAAACAAGTTGAATGGCATTATCTTTTCTTTTAGTAAAAGCGGTTGAATAAGGGCAAATAGCAATATTGGCGGCAAAGAAGCTATAATGGAGAAAGCCATTAAGAGTTCTGGGCGGTTTGCAAGCTGGCCAACAGTGAGCCTTATCCCAACGGGCAGGGTAGCTGTAGTTGAATCGGTGGAGAGAATCCATATAAATAAAATTTCGTCCCAAGCAAACAGGAATATATAAACCAAGCATATTGCAAGAGAGGGCAAAATTATTGGAACGATTATTTTCCAAAATGTTTTCCAAGGCGTACAGCCATCTATCATAGCCGATTCTTCCAAATTTGGCGGAATTGCTTTAAACATATTGAATAAAAATTGCACAGCCAGCGGCAAGAAAAACGCGATGTTTACAAGTATGATGATTGAGAAATTATTGAATAACTGAAAAGATTTCATTTGCAAAATATTGAATATCACAAAAATTGGAATTAAAAAAGGCAAACTAGAAAGCACTTGCGAAGACAGCATAATTCTTGCAAAGACTGCTTTGCCAAAAAATCTAAGGCGGGCTATAGCATAGCTAGGCAGTATTGCTAAAAATGTGCAAAGCAGGCTTATGGATAAACTCAGCAAGATGGAATTTTTGAAGAATGGACCTATGGGCATAATTTTTATTATATCTTGATAATTATTCCACTGAAGTGTACGTTTGCCTTTTGGAATTGCGCTAGTTTGAATGTTGAGATTTGATTCGTTCAAAACCTCCAATTTTCCATCGTTGTAGCCTACCCACTTATATCCATTTTTGTTTTCGTAATAAGAACTTATTGATGAATAGTCAAGCGTTTGTCCCTGCTCTTGTTCTTGCTTGTATTCGGTTTTTAAATTATCGTAGTTGAATATTATGTTCCTTGTTCCATAGTTTATGGAAATTTTCCTGTTTAGCAATGTTTTTTCGCTTAATGGTTTCACCTCTGGTATTAATGGTTTTGGCTCTGGCAATGCTTTTTTGCCTAGCGGCGGTTTTTTGGTTGGCAAAATCGGTGTTTTTTTTGCCGGCAACCCTTTTTTGCTTGGCAATACAATTATATCATCTGGGAGTATTATCTCGTTTGGCAATATTTTTTCTTTTGGCGGCGGTTCTTCATAAACTTTGATATATAAATTTTGCCCAGCCAAATCTGGCAGTTCATGTTCGCCAAACATAACATTGCGGATTATTTTTCCAGATTCAAGCTGAATAATGCTAAATCCAATATCGTGCACAACTAAAATAGTATCGTTTTGAATAGTACCGGGTTTTGATATTTTAACTATGTTTTGAACAGAGGCATTCGGAAGCCCTGTTGCTTCTGTAATCCAAGTTACCCGTTTTGTCTCTGTGTCGAAAATGGCAACTCCTGGAAAAAAATCGCCACGAACACCTATTGCAACTTTGTTTTCTGTTGCCAAAATTGCAAGCCCAGATGTTACAACTTGGCTAATCCATAAATCTTGCCAAGGAAAATATTTTACACGCGATATTTCGTTTGGAAACAACTCCGATAGGCAAAAGCGAAACAACAAATGTTTTTCTTTTTCGGAGAGATTTTTATTTTTTCTCAAGTTGTATATTTGCGGATTAAGCCAGTCTTCTCGTTTTGTCCAGTAATCTAAAATTGAATTTAAAGTTTTATCGTTTGCTAAAATCCAATTTAGCTGACCTATTATCTCTTCAGATGCAAAAAATTTAAATCCAACCAAAGACGATACCGTTATGTTTTCGTTTTCGCTTGGGAGTGCTGGAGCGGTATTCAAATAATTTGCCAGTTCTGCAAAATGCTTTGGTAAAATATCGCCAGAAACCAAAAATCTAGATTGATCAAAATTTTCGTAGCTATTTCTAAAAAAATTCCAGTCGTAAGATTTTTTTTCTTGTTCGTCTTTCATATCTATTTCTATTAAACCTCTATTTGCGCTAAACGCCCAAAGACTTGCTTTATTTTGCGCATAAACAGTTGAAACTGAATTTATATTTAAAATTTCTTTGCCTTCAAAGTTGCGTATATATCCCAAATTTGTAGCAACAACTATATCTTTTTCCGTTGGCACAAAAAATGTCACTTTGTCGTTTCTTTTTTGAGGGAAAAAAACAGATTTCTGAATGTCCTCTGAATTCAATATGGATAGCCAAACTATGAATAATATAGGGAGCGAGCTTATTAACGCCAAAACCCATGCCACAGCTATTTTTTCACGTCTGAAATTTATACGTTTGAAATAATTTGGCATATCAGTTTCCGTTTAAGTTTTTGTAATAATATAAAACAGAAATTCCAACCATTAGCATTAGCATTGTAGATAGCGCAGCTCCAATTCCCAAGTTCCAATACTGGAACGCTGTGCGGAATATATATGGAATAATCATATCTGCGTTTTTGCTTGGAGTTATGGTTCCGGTACCAAACATCATAACAACAATATTGAAATTGTAAATGTTTATCACAAAATTTTGAATTAGCACAGCTACCAAAACAGGGCGAAGTATGGGAACTGTTATGTAAAAGAATTTATCAATTTTATCTGCTCCGTCCATAATGGCGGCTCTGTCTATATCGCTGTGAATTGAATTTAAACCTGCCAAAAACAAAAGCATTGAATACGGCCAGTAGTGCCATATAGCGGGAATAGCCACTGTTAGCACAGAATATTTGTGGTCAAGCCATCTCGGCGGTATTAATTGCCCATCTTGGTTATAACTCCAGCCAACTCCCATCCAAGACGAAACTGTATCTATGTTCAATATATCAAATAAAATAAAATTTATGAGGCTGTTGTCTTGCTGAAAAACATAACCAAAAAAAATTCCAACCACATAAGTTGGTATAGACCACGCAACCATAATCAAGAGTATAACAATCCCTCTTCCCTTAAAAGGCTCTCTTAAACAAATAGCCGCAAGCAACCCCACAAGGCTCACGCATAAGGTGGTTAGTATGGTATATATTGTGGAATTTTTAACAGCACTGATAAAACCATCTTGCATAATGGCATCGTAATAATTATCAAAAAACACAAAAGAATGGAAAGACCATAAATCCGGGGCATTTCCAATGTCCAATGTGCTTATAACTGTATTGCACAAAACAGGCAATATTAAAAAAAACAAGAGCAGAATGCTTGTTGGCAAAGCAAAAAACAGCGCTATTCTGTTGTTCTGTCGTTTCATAATTTCTTGTTATGCCTTTTTTGAAAGTCCTTGCCTATGATAACGTTTATATCGTTGTCTGCTTTTTTAAGTTCATCTTCTATTTTGCCCTGTGGCCATTGCTTTCCTTCTGAGCTAGCTATTATGTTGAAAATGTTGTTGAATCTTTTCACCAAAACATCGTTCTCTATTGAGCTCCAAAAAGGCACAGCAGGGTAGCTCAGTCCGTTTTCCACTATTTTTTGGAATATCTTGCGATTTTTATTTTCCGAAAAATAAGGCAGATTATATGTTTCTGCAAGTGCAGGCAAATAACCGGACATTTTGGAAAATTTGAGCTGAACATCGCTTTGGGTTGTTAAATATCTCAAAAGGGTCAAAGATTCTTTTTTTATTTTTGTCGCTTTGAAAATCCCCAAATTTGAGCCACCCAAAAAATATTTTCCTGGTTGGTCTTTTTTTGCAGTTGGTGGAACTATGCAGCCATAATTCACCGCTTGTGCGTTTGAGCCTTGCAAAAGGTTTTGGTTTTCGAGATAAAGAACTCTTTGCGTTGTTTCTCCTATAAAAGCAGTTTTGCCTTGGTCAAAATCGCTGTTCACGCCCGCTGTTGTTTTGTCTAGATTGGAATAATCGTTATAGCCGTTTTTCACAAAGTCCAAGTAAAAATAAATGCCATCTAAAGTTTTGCTGTCTAGCAAATTGCTCTTTGATAAATCTTTGTTCAAAAAAGAACCCCCTGCGCTGAAAATCCAAGATGCAAAATTATGAACAATGTTCCAGTCGTTCTTTGCCGGATATTCCATTGGGCTTACAACTTTCTCGTTTATCGGTATGTTCGCTTCTTTTATCTTTTGCAAAACATCCTTGAATTTTTCCCTTGAATTTATTGTATTTGGGTCTATATGCAGTGCCTTTAAAACATCTTCGCTATAATAAAAGGGGCGTACATCCAAAAACCAAGGAAGCGATGTGATGCTGTTTGAATTTTTTGGTTTCATTGTTTCTCTAGAACCTGTTATGAATAATTCTGGACTTCCCCAAATTTCAGTGATTGAATCCAAAGGCATAAGAGCGTCAATATCGGTGAGCGATGCAGCCCAAGTTGAAGGAACTTGCGCAACGTCTGGGCCATTGCGAGTTGCTGCTGCCAAATTCAATTTTGATAAACCGCTTCCCCAATCCAAAATGGTAACTTCAACTTTTAACCCCGGATTTTCAATGTGAAAACCTTTTAAAATTTTATTCATATCGTCTAATGGGTTTGGGCTATTGTTGAAAACCCATAGGTGTATTATTTTTTCAGAACGCACTTTCTCTTTGCATCCGCAAAAAAAGCAAAGCAACAAAATGGGTGCCAAAAATTTCATCATATCACAAGTTTTCCTTTTGTGAATAGGTGCATTTCGTCTTGCTCTGGTTCAACGTACACGGTTTCTCCAAGTTCATAGCGCTTGTTCATCGACACCTCTACTGCCAAGGTCTGATGTTCTCTAGAAACATAAATTATGGATTGCGAGCCTGCATATTCTTGCATTTCCACTATCATAGGAACTGTATATGGGCTTTCTTCGCCAGAAATTTTTAAATGCTCCGCTCTAATGCCTATTTTTGCCTTTGTATAATGCTTTAGAACATTTTTCAATTTTGGCGGAACTTCCACTGAATAATTAGCATTTATAAAATTTAAAGTCATGTGGTTGTTTTCTTCTACTGTCTCAAATTCAACGAAATTCATTTCCGGATATCCTATAAATCTCGCTACTGATTCGTTTGCGGGTTGGTTGTAAAGTTCGTAGTTTGTGCCAACTTGCAATATTATTCCTTTGTTTATGCAAACTATGCGGTTGCTTAGAGTCATAGCTTCGGAAGGGTTATGTGTTGCATACATAACGGTTGCTTGCAAATTTATGCAAAAACGTTTTATTATGGATTGTATTTTTATTTTGGATTGAGAATCCAGTTCGGAAATTGGTTCGTCTAGAATTAGAACTTGAGGGTGTTTCACAAAAGCACGTGCAAGTGCCACAATCTGCCTTTCTGAAATAGGCAACGCATCTGGCTTTAAATCCATTATGTTTGGTATGTCCAGCAAATCTTCAATTTCGGCTATTCTTGTGTTTATTGTGCTTTTGGGAATGTTCGCTAATTTAAGCCCAAATTCAAGATTCTTTCGCACGGTTAAATGAGGGTAAAGAGCTTGGGAGCGAAACACCATCGCTAGGTTTTCGTATTTGGGAGAAAATTCGCTTAAAGGTTTCCCGTTGAAAAGCACGTTTCCAGAATCAGGTTCGGTTAAACCAGCTACAATCCTGAGTATGCGGGACTTTCCGCTGTTGATAGGACCAGTTAGCGTTATGAATTCACCCGCTTTTACGTCTAGGGATATATCATTTAGCAGAACTTCATTACCTTGTCCCTTTTTTTCGTATAGAGTAATTCTATTTAATGATATATTTACCATAGCTTTTGCCTACTGCTGTTCGCCTTCCGGTGGGTTAGCGTTTAAGTTGTCTTGAACAAATAATTTACGGATTGGCTCAAAATACATTTCACTTTGCTCGTTATCCCTATTGAGGCGGGAATAATTCAGAGCGACAAGCATTATTTCCAAATTGTTGTTTGCCGTTTTAACAAACTCGCTTGTGGATACACCTTCTTCCATTAAATCAACAACATAAGTGTCCCATTCCTCTTTTTCAGAAAGCTCGGTTGCTTTTTCTTCGCCATTCACATAACGTATAGTAGCATACGGCAAAAGAAAAGCCAAAGTTTCCTCCACCTGAGGCTGGTTTTCTTTGTCTTCAATCCAAACTAAAATGCGGCGAGACTTGTAATCGTAAACCTGCTGCGAAATAGGTTTTTCTTCATCAAGTTCCTCGTAATCCTCAAAATCTTCATCTTCTTCAAGTTTTACCATAGGCTTAAATATAGTAAATCGGCACTCACTTCTTATTCTGTTTTCCAAACCATTGCAGGTAATCTCTCTCTTCTTGGCTTAACGATTGGAGCCCTGTGCGGTTTATTTTTTCTAAAATTTCGTTTAAACGCTCTTCTTTTGCGCTTGAGTTGCCCTTGTACAGCTCGCCTTCCAGTGGCGGGGCTTGTTTTGCGTGTTCTTTGAAAAATTCCCTTGAATATCTTTCTGGACCTTTTGATTTTGCAAAAAAAGATTCCAAAGAGATGCTTTTAGACCAAAACAGCATAAATAAATAACCCGAAAGCACACCGCCTAAATGCGCAAAATGAGCAACACCGTCAGAGCTATTTGCCATAAATAAGTCTATGGCTATGAATATCCATATAGCGTGTTTTATTTTCATGGGAACTATGAAGAACATCAAAATAATTTGCTCTGGAAACAAAAAGGCATAAGCTGCCATTACTCCAAACAATGCACCGGAGGCTCCTATAACAGCGTGATTTCCCATTAAGCCAAAGGCATAGAAGGGTATGCTGAACAGGCCTGCGAATATGGCAGATAGCAGGTAAAGGGTGGTGAAATTTCTCTCTCCGAGGCTTTTGCAAACCTCAGTTGCGAACATCCAAAACATGAGCATATTAAAGAGGATGTGCATAAAATCTGTATGTATAAAGGCATAGCTCACAAAACGCCAAAGCTCGTGGGCTTGGCTTGGGATAAAGGCTCCATACCACAGAATATAATCGCCAAGGTTAATCCAAGACAGCAAATAGACAATGGCATTTGCGAGCAATATAGCTTGCATAGGGCGAGGCAAATATTTGAATGGAGTTAAACCAAGCATTTGATTAGTAATGTAGAAAATGGAGCTAAGGAGATTCGAACTCCTGACCCTCACGCTGCCAGCGTGATGCTCTACCAACTGAGCTATAACCCCGGGTGAAATGTAAATTTAGAAAAAATTTGCTGATTTGTCAAGTAAAATTTCTATTTCTTTGCCCCTGCTTTAATTTGGCGGACTCCTTCAAGACTCTTTTTAGCACTTGTATTGTTTGGGTCAATTTTCAATACAGATTCCCAGTCCTCAATAGCCTTGTCGTAGATATCTTTGTTCGCAATTTTTGCAATAGGATTCTTGATAAGAGCAGCGGACATATCAAGGACATTTTTGTAGTAATACGCAAGTCCTCGGTTGTACAGGGCTTGGTGGTGATCTGGTTTAATCTTTATAACTGATGTGAAGTCTTCAATAGCCTTGTCGTGGTTGCTTTTGTTGTAATGCGCAAGCCCTCGGTTGTACAGAGCTTGATGGTGATCTGGCTTAATCTTTATAACTGAGGTAAAATCTTCAATAGCCTTGTCGTGGTTGCCCGTAGCGACATACGCATTGCCTCTGTTATACAGGGCTTGATGGTGGTCAGGCTTAATCTTTATAACTGATGTGAAGTCTTCAATAGCCTTGTCGTGGTTGCTTTTGTCGGCGTACGCATGTCCTCGGTTGTACAATGCTTGGTGGTCATCCGGTTTAATTTTGATAGCTGCAGTCCAATCCTCAATAGCTTTGTCGTAGTTGCCTTTGTCGGCATACGCATTGCCTCGGCTGTTCAGTGCTTCTTGGAAATCCGGTTTAATTTTTATAGCTGCGTTATAATCCTCAATAGCTTTGTCGTAGCTTCCTTTGGCAGCATACGCATTGCCTCGGCTGTACAGTGCTTCTTGGTAATCCGGCTTAATTTTTATAGCTGCGTTATAGTCCTCAATAGCTTGGTCATAGCTACCTCTGTCGGCATACGCAAGTCCCCGACGGTACAGCGCTTCTTGGAAATCTGGCTTAATCGTGATAGCTGCGTTATAGTCCTCAAGAGCCTTGTCATATTTGCCTTTGGCTGTGTGTGCAAATCCTCGGCTATATAGGGCTTGGTGGTCATTTGGCTTAATCGTTATAATTGCGGTATAGTCTTCAATGGCCTTGTCGTAGTTGCCTTTAGCGGAGTATGCATTGCCTCGGTTGAGCAGGGCTTCTTGGTAATCGGGTTTAATTTTGATAGCTGCGTTATAGTCTTCAATAGCCTTGTCGTAGTTGCCCTTGTAGTGATAGGCAAACCCTCGGTTATACAAGGTTTCGTAGTCATTAGGCTTAATCTTTATAGCTGCATAGTCCTCAAGAGCCTTGTCATAATTGCCTTTGGCGGAGTATGCATTGCCTCGGCTGTAAAAAGCTTCTATGTAATTTGGTTTAATTTTTATAGCTTCGTTGTAATCTTCAATAGCTAGGTCATAATTGGATTTGTAGTGATACGCAAGCCCTCTGTTGTATAGGGCTTCTTGATAATCGGGTTTAATTTTGATAGCTGCGGTAAAATCCTCAATGGCTTTGTCATAGTTGCCTTTGACAGTATATACAAGCCCCCTGTTGTAATGGGCTTCTTGGAAATCCGGCTTAATATTTATAGCTGCGGTAAAGTCTTCAATAGCCCCGTCATAGTTGTTTTTGATTATATATGCAAGTCCTCTGTTGTACAGGGCTTCAATGTGATCGGGCTTGATTTTGATAGCTGCGGTAAAGTCTTCAATAGACTTGTCGTAGCTGGCTTTGGCTGTATATGCTAGCCCTCGGTTGTACAGAGCTTCAATGTGATCGGGCTTGATTTTGATAGCTGCGGTATAGCTTTCAATAGCTTTGTCGTAATTGTTTTTGTTTTTATATGCTAGCCCTCTGTTGTACAGGGCTTCAATGTAATCGGGTTTAATTTTAATAGCTGCGGTATAGTTTTCAATAGCCTTGTCATTATTTCCTTTGTCGGTGTATGCATTGCCTCGGTTGTACAGAACTTCGTGGTCACTTGGTTTAATTTTGATAGCAGCGTTGTAGTCTTCAATAGCCTTGTCGTAGTTGCCCTTGTTGTGATACGCAAGTCCTCGGTCGTACAGGGTTTTATGGTTACTGGGTTTAATCTTGATAGCTGTGGTAAAATCCTCAATAGCTTTGTCGTAATCGTCTTTGGCGGCATAAGCGCGCCCTCGATTGATCAAGGCATCAAGTGAATTAGGCTTAAAATCGAGAACTGAATTATAATCCTCAATAGCTAGGTCATAGCTGCCTTTGGCGGCATGCGCAAATCCTCGGCTGTACAGGGCCTGAACATCATCTGGTTTAATGCTCAATGCTTTGTTGTATTGCTCAATAGCTTGGTCATAGTCGCCTTTGGCGGCGTGCTCAAGCCCTTGGCTATACAGAATTCTTACTGAATCTGCCGGCATTAAATCATCGGCAAAGGTAAATGTGGCAAGCGTAAGAACGCAAAAAAGCAGCGGTTTAAGGTTTTTTTGAGGGGCCATAGTGGGGTAAATATAGAAAAATTCACCCTACCCATTTTTCGCTTCGGCTAAAATATCCTTTATCTCAAATTCAAAGGAATATCCGTCTTTTTCTGCGAGTTTGTTTTTGACCGACTGAATTGCGTTTGATACGGAAGAAACATCTCTATTGAAAAATTTGCCTATTTCGTTTAGGGAAAGGCCGCTTTGCCTGCACAGGTAGATCGCTATTTTGCGGGGTTTGTTGACGGTTGCCATGCGGCTTTTTCCGCAGAGGGTGTCTAGCGGAACGTTGTATGCGCGGGCTGCTGCTGTTGCTATGGATTTTATTGTTGGTGCGGTGTTGCCCGATTTTTTTTCTCCGTAAATGGAGTGGATTATTTGCGGGGTAATTTCGCTTTTCAAAAGGGTTTGCCTTGCTGCGAGGTCGTTAATCGCACCTTCCAAGGAGCATATATTTTCGCCGAGTTTTTCTGCTATCAGTTTCCAGCAGTTTTCTAGCTGTGCCGCTGGCAAGCCTTTTTCTTGGGCTTTTTGGCGCAGAATGGCAACTCGTGTTCGCAGGTCTGGGCTTTTGAGTTCGCATTTTATGCCCATTTTCAAAAAATCCAAAAGCTCGGCTATGGGAGTGTGTTTGCTTTTTGGGTTGATTGAAATAACTATGGAGCGGTTTTTGCTTTTGAGGCTTTTCAATATATTCAGAAATTCATTTTGCGAACTTTTTGAGCTGAAAATATTTTGCAAATTGTCAAAGAGCAAAATATCGGCTTGGTATAGAGTATCTAAATTGCCCTTGCGTTTTTCTTTGAAAAAGCGGTCGGAATCCCATAAAACGGCTTTCTTTGCCCAATTAGCCGCAGCCTCGCGCCCAATAGCGTGCAATAAATGCGTTTTGCCAAGCCCAGCAGCCCCTCTGATGATTAAAAAGTTTTCTTGCTCTCTCGGTGTGGCAGCGATGAATTTTGCGCTTTCCAAAGCCATTTCGTTGGAGGTTCCAGCTATAAAATTGTTCAGGGTGTATTTTTTGCAGAAATGGGCGTGTTTAAATTTTTCGGGGCTTTTTAACTCTGGTGCCCCTGCTATAACCTTGTTTTCTTCTTTGGGGGCAGATATGGAAATTTGCTTTATGCTTTTGTCTATGCCTTGGGCGATTTTCAAAAAGGGTTCGCAAAAATGCCCCAAAAACCATTCTCTGGCTAATTCGCTTGGCGTTTCTATGCTCAGAACCCCGTTTTGCGCAGACAAATGCTTTATGGCAGATAACCACTTTAAACTGAGGGATTCTTTGGGGTTTAGTTCCAAAAATACCGAAAGGCACTGCTCCCATAAGCTGGGAGCAGGCTGTTCGGCAGTGCTTAGATTGACATTCACAAACACACTAAAAATATCCAAAAATTTTTGAGGTTTTGCAAGTAGCCAAAGACCGACATTGGCATTGATGCCTTATTTTTCTTGGAATCTTTATTTTTTAGAACATTATTAAGAATATATTAACATAGTATAAATATATAATATACATTATATTAGTAAGTTATTTTTAACTTATTAACGAAAATTTTTGGAAAGAGCTTGCACAAATTTTGTTTCAAAAGGGAACCGATAAAACAGGGCTTGTGTTGCAAAACGAAACGTTTGGGCTTATAAAACGCTATTTTTGAGCTAAAAACAGCGTTTTTCTTGTGGCACGGCTTTTGCTTTTATTAAGGCAAAACAAAATTTTCACTTAACCGAGAGGTAAAATATGTCCATTAAACCGCTTGCAGACCGAGTTTTGATAGAGCCGGTTGAAGCAGAAACGAAAACTCAGGGCGGAATATTTATTCCCGACAATGCAAAGGAAAAGCCTATGCAGGGCATAGTGAAAGCTGTTGGTGCGGGTCGCAAGAGCGATAAAGGCGAAACAATCCCTATGGAGCTCAAAGAGGGCGACAAGGTGCTCTACGGCAAGTACAGCGGAACAGAAGTGACCTTTGAGGGCAAGAATTATTTAATAGTTAAAGAAAACGACATTTTGGCGGTTCTTTAACAGGAAATTTCAAACAAGGAGAATACAATGGCAAAACAGTTAAAATTCGATATTCAAGCCCGCGAAGCTCTTTTGCGTGGCGTGGACAAACTAGCAAATGCGGTGAAAGTGACGCTTGGCCCCAAAGGGCGCAACGTTATGCTCGGAAGATCCTTTGGCGCGCCCGTGGTCACAAAAGACGGCGTAACCGTTGCCAAAGATGTTGAGCTAGAAGACGCATTTGAAAACCTCGGTGCTCAAATGGCGCGTGATGCGGCATCCAAAACCAGCGATATAGCAGGAGACGGAACCACAACAGCGACCGTTTTGGCTCAATCCATAGCTCGTGAGGGTCTTAAAAACGTTGCAGCAGGCGCAAACCCTATGGACATAAAAAGGGGCATAGATGCAGCAGTTGTTGCAGTGAACGATGCGATAACCAAGGCTTCTGTGAAGGTAAATGGCAAGGAGCATATAACTCAAGTTGCCACGATTTCTGCAAACAACGATTTGGAAATTGGCAAAATGCTCGCCGATGCGATGGAAAAAGTTGGAAACGATGGGGTTATCACCCTTGAAGAATCCAAAACCGCAGACACAACCATTGATGTTGTTGAAGGAATGCAATTTGACCGCGGCTACCTAACCCCGTATTTTGTGACCAACAGCGAGGCGATGGAAGTTCAGCTTGAAAATCCTAGCATTTTGCTCTACGACAAAAAAATCAGCACCATGAAAGACTTGCTCCCCATTTTGGAGCAAATAGCAAAATCCGGCAAGTCCCTGCTTATCATAGCCGAAGACGTTGACGGTGAGGCTCTTGCAACTCTGATAATAAACAAAATGCGCGGCACCTTAAAAGTTGCAGCCGTTAAAGCCCCGGGCTTTGGCGACCGCAGAAAAGCCATGCTAGAAGATATTGCCATTTTAACAGGCGGTCAGTTAGTTAGCGAAGAAACCGGAGCAAAGTTAGAGGACGTTCCTCTCAGCGTTCTTGGACAGGCAAAATCCGTGACCATAGACAAAGACAATACCACCATAGTGGAAGGCGGCGGCAAATCTGCCGACATAAAAGCTCGCATTGGGCAAATCAAAAAGCAGATAGAAGACACCACAAGCGACTACGACCGCGAAAAGTTGCAGGAACGCTTGGCAAAGCTCTCTGGTGGAGTTGCCGTTATCAAAGTTGGCGCAGATACCGAAGTTGCCATGAAAGAGAAAAAAGACCGCTTTGACGATGCTCTACACGCAACCCGCGCTGCAATTGAAGAAGGCATTGTCGCTGGTGGGGGAGTAGCCTTTATTCGCGCCGCTTCTGCAATAGATTCTCTGCAATTTGAAAACCAAGATCAAAAAACCGGTGCTGCAATTATCCGCCGTGCTTTGGAAGAACCTCTGCGCCAAATTGCCATAAACGCAGGCTTGGAAGGCTCCGTTGTGGTCAACAAGGTTAAAGAGGGTAAAAAAGATTTTGGCTACAATGCCAAAACCGATACCTACGAAGACCTCTCCAAAGCCGGAGTTATTGACCCCGCAAAGGTTTCCAAAACTGCTTTGACAAAAGCAGCTTCCATTGGCTCTATGATTCTCATAACAGACTGCATTGTTGTTGAGAAGAAAGAAGAGAAACCGCCAATGCCAGGCGCTGGAATGGGCGGTATGGGTGGAATGGGCGGAATGGATATGTAATCAACTAATCAATAAAAAGGGCAGGCTTTGCCTGCCCTTTTTTATTTTGTATATTGTTTTTATGCAGCCAGCAACCATTGAAAAAGCGAAATCAACTACTAAGCCTTGCAGCAGGCTTATAGACCTTGGCAATGGGGTTATGTTCCCTGTGGAAAACGAGGAAGAAGCTAATTTTGTTGAATGGATGATTGAGGAAGCTAGAGCTGGTAGGGCGACTTTGCCTAAGAATGCTCCTGGGACAACAAAATTGCCAGAAAATACGGACGGCATAAAAAGGGAAGACTGGTGGCCCGATTATGAGTATGTGCGTTCTGATAGGTTTTAAATGATAATTGCTTATTTTGATTCTTCGTTGATTATGTCCATTTTGCTTGAAGAAAGTCGTGAACTTGAAGCTAAAAACATTTGGAATAACCATCAAATAAAATTCAGTTCTGTACTCTTAAAAATTGAAGCTAACATTTCATTGCTTAGGTTTTACAATAGGCAAGGAAACAAATTTGATAAAATATGGCTTGCTAATAAAAAAACAAAACTTAAAGAACTTTTGAATGATATATATTTTAATGATATAACCGAAACCTTTGCTGATTCTATGATTCAAAATGATTCTCTTGCAGCTTGCAAAAGCTCGGATGCTATTCATTTGGCAACGGCTTTGAATGCTCAAAGAAATCCAAATAACAAAAATATCTGCATCTGTTCCTTTGACAAAAATATGATAAAAATCGCAAAAGAATTTGGATTTGAAACTAACGTTTAATACTACATCACCCTAGCTATCGCAAGCCAAAATAACTTTACATTGAACAAAATACCGATAAATTTGACATTTTCGCCATATAATTTGTATGTTACTATGCAAATTATATGGTATTTTCCTCCTCTGTATTCCTGCTCTTGTTCTTGCCTATTGCGATAGCAATTTACTACAACCCTATTGTCAAGGCTCGGGGCTTCAAGAATGTGTTTCTGCTCCTTGCAAGCCTTGCGTTTTATGCCTGGGGCGAGCCAATATACGTGTTCATCATGCTTGCTACCA
>Ga0268262_10003178_pt1 | contig 18053 bp, 18 predicted proteins | sample TergutNc150P3_FD_190354 | JGI IMG/M metagenome (GOLD analysis project Ga0268262, IMG submission 190354) | Nasutitermes corniger P3 segment gut microbial community from laboratory colony in Florida, USA - Nc150 P3 (SPAdes) (version 2) | ecosystem: Host-associated > Arthropoda: Insects >...
GGCTTCGCCCTCTGCACGGTTTTGTTCCGCCAAAGTTTTTTGTGCCCGTAAAAATGCTTCGCATTTTTCCTTATCGGGCACAAAAAACCTTCAGTTACAGACGTAACATACAACCCATCTAGTTAAAATATTACAATAAAAAGAAATATTTGTCAATAAAAATTTCAAAAAATAGGCAAAAAACGTAAAAAACCTGTAAAAAAGGCGTTAATCAATTAGTGACACAAAAAAAATAAGCGAGTTTTAATAAATATTTATTAATATTGACAAAAAGGCATAAAAACGATATAGTTACTAGTAACATAGGAGATTATTATGGATAATACGACTGAAAGACAAAGAGAATATAAAAAACGTATGTATAAAGCCGGTTTCAAGCAGACAATAGTCTGGGTAAAACGCAGGGAAGAGAAACAACCTGAAAAACTAAGTTTTACGGAGTTTGTAAAAAAATTTAGAAAATTAACTTCAGGAATGAACGAGGAAAAAATTAATAAACTGTTAAAAATGTTTATTAAAATAGCCAAAGCGAAAAAAGAGGAGGAAAAACTGAGAAAAAACAAGTAATTCGGAGGGGAATCTTTGGGAGGGGAAAAACTCAAGGAGGATACCATGCAGGAAAAGAAAAATCCGCGAATGTTAAACGCGGGACAAATGTCGCTTATACTTAACATAAGCGAAAAAACCGTTAAAAAGCTGGCAAAAAACAATGAAATTCCATGTGTTTTTGTTAACCGCAGGCCTCAATTTGAATGGGACATAATAGTAAGCCATTTTAAAGGACTTGAAGGGGGCGCGGCATGAGCGAACTGGTTAAGGCGATTTCCCGAGTAAGAGAACGGCAGAAAGATGATATATTCTTTTTCAGAAATTTTATTAAAAGTAATTTTCCTGACATATTTAACGCTCTGGGAATTATTGATAATGAAAATTTAACGCCAAAGAGAAGAAAGGGTTTTAATCTGGTCGTAAGGGAAAGTAAAAAACAAGGCCGCAGAATATACGCGCGGCTTTCACATAACGGGAAAACGCTTCCCACAAAATTCAACACATATACCGACAACGAAAAAGAGGCCGAATTGTACGTATTAAGAAATAAAGAACGTCTCATAGAGGGTTATTTGTCAAGAAAAGACGGAAGGATGTATAAAACGCTTGAAAGCTTTTACGACAACGAAAAGGAAAATTTATCGGAAAGATGCGGAAAAGAATACGGAACCGTAATTAAAAACAAATTCATACCGTTTCTGCAGAATGAAAAAATAACGGAATTCAGACAGATTAAAAAAAGCGTTTTGAACAAATTCCAGGATACGTTATTAAAGACCGGTATATGTCCGCAGAGCGTAAACAACAACATGAAGGCAGTTAGGAAACTGTTTGAGATACTAACAAGACAAAACATAGTTGAAAATAATCCTTGTGAATTTGTCAAAGGGCTGCGTGTAAAAGAAGAAAACAAAAAACCGCGCGGATGTTACGAACTGGAGAAAATAAAGGGTGTTTTTCGCAGAAAATGGAAAGACGAGCTTTCATATCTTTTATGCTCATTGATTTACACGACGGGAATGAGAAACAGCGAGATAAAAAGAATAAGGCTTTATGACATACAGCTTATAGACGGATGCCGTTTTATAAGGATAGAGAAAAGTAAAACAGCTAACGGAATACGGCTGATACCATTGCACAAATCGTTGTATGAAAAAATAAAGACGTGGGGAATAAAGAACAAGACAGGGGATAAACCGCTTTTTGATCTACATAACGATAAATATAACAGGGCAAACAACGAGTTAGCCAGACGGCTTAAGGTAAGCGATGAAGAGATGGAGAAGGAAAACATAACTTTTTACAGCGGCAGGCACTTTTGGAAAACGCTGATGAGCGCGGAAGGATTGGGAGAGGATATAGAGGAAATTTTCATGGGGCATAAGGTAGTGGCTAACGTGGCGAAATTGTATAACCACCGGGATAAACTGGGCAGAAGCAGAATGGTAAAGAAAGCGAAACAGGTATTTTCAATACTTGACCGCTGTATTTTTTAACACAAAGCCGTGAATGTTTATCATTCACGGCCGCGGGGGCGGCGGGGGCGCAGCCCCCGTGACACAACACAAAATAGAGCGAAAAAACAAAACAAAAACGGATCCGACAGAATATGTTTTTAGGTGATGTTACCAGCGGGATTTACGGCGGAGGGGGATTTATCGTCTATACCCAGTGTTATTATCATTTTTAAGGGGATCTATTAAAGAGGCTTTAGATTGAGTTTCTTGATTGCTTCTTGAAACCAGATGTGATCTTCGCGCCTGTCTTGCCGCAAGGATTCTATCTCTTGCTTCGTCAAGGGACGGGGCCCTTCTGAGAGCGAAGGCTTCCGGGTTTGTGAGGGCTTTGTAATTTTCATTTTCTATCTCCGAAAATTTTGCTTTTGATCTTGTTCTTGTAAGTTATTAGTTTTAGAATCTATATTAACCAATTTTTTATTCAATCTAAAACCATTATTTATGAGTTCATTAAAGAGTTCATTCGCTTTTTTATGACTTTCAATAATATTTATATCGGCCGCCCTTCTTATAATACCTACTGTACCAATAACATTTAATCCTAAATTCAAAGCATATTCTCTTGCTTTTTTTTCATCAATAATGACTAATGAACCAGGAGTTTCAGTCGCTAAAATAATAGAAGACGATTCTCCTAATCCCAAATCAGTATTTAATTTAATAACTTTTTCTTTATTTTTTGCTTCTTTAATATCAATCCATTCGGGTATTTTTTCATTATATTTTTTAGTAAATTCATCTAAAACTTCCGGTGTTATAGTTACACGCCCAAATAATTTTTTTAATAAATCAAGTTGGCCTATATTTGAAAGGGCTATAAGGCAAGAAGTATCAGAAATAATTACATTATTATATGAAGAATTGTTTTGCATTTTCAATGTCTCTGTTTATTTCTTCTTCAGACATATTAAATATAGATTCACCATATTTTCCCATTTCTAAGATAAAATCAGCGCGGCTCATGCCTACAGCTTGTGCCAAATCACCGGTACACATTATACCTTTTTCGTACAATCCAACAGCTGCGAGCATTTTTAAATCATGTTCTGAATATTGATTATTATATTTATCATCTATATCTAATGTTATTTTCATAAAACTCCTCAAATACGGTCTATATTAAAATTATATCATTAAAAAATCATAAATCAACTCACTTTAAAGCAAATAATTTTTTATAGGAAAAATCGTCATAATAACTAATATTTTCTCATAAAACGGGTTAAATTATGGTTACCAGCGGGACTTACGATTGTGGTGGATTTCAAGTGGGTCTATTCGAGGGGTTTGATATTCATCTTTTTGAGATATTCCTGAGCCCAAATGTGTCCTTCTTTCCTGTCTTGCCGTAAGGATTCTATCTCTTGCTTCGTCAAGGGACGAGGCCCTTCTAAGAGCTCTTGCTTCAGGTTCTGTGAGCGCTTTAAAGTTGCCGTCATAAAGATTAACCTCCTTTAAGAAAGATGATAATGTATCAGCGCCGTATTTGTCAATTAGAGTTTTCAGAGTTTCGGATCTTGGCGCGATTTCATGCCCGCTTCTTCCGGTGGCCATAGCGACAGCATGAACAACCTTGCCTCCATGAGATTCGATAAAACGGCGCAACTCATTGAAAGAGCCTCCAAATGAAAAAACATCATCAACAAGAACATAATCACGTCCAGACTTAACTTCTCCGTCAAAAGAAGGCCTAAAAGCGAAACGGTGCCATTCATCAGTACCTGTACGATGAACTCGGTTAATTTGAATAATACTATCATCTACTTCAAATCCAGTAAAATTTCCAATATATTCAGCTAACATTTCAGGAATTCTATTTTTACCGTTAGCTTCAATAGCATGAACAGGGACAATAACAGAGACAGGGTATGAGTGTTTAAGTTTACTCAGTTGTACCTGGTTTTCAGGAGTTTTGAGAAAATCGTGAACTAAACGCATCGCGGCAATACGATCTTCATTATGTTTTGCGGATTCATAATCAGGGTGGGCTTCAATAAATTTCCAAGGTTTTGCGCAAACGTTTTCAAGGTCAACAAAATGCATTACCGGGGGAAAGTTGGGGTTCCAGGAACCGTCATAATCACTCATTTTTTAAAACTCCAAAAACAACATTTTATAATAGTAAATGTTTTAACAAAAAAAAAGCCAGTATGATGAAACATACCGGCCGGAGAAAAAAATGAAGAAAACGTTAACGAAACCTATAATAATTATCGACACAATACAAGTTTTAAGATAATCATTTTTTATCCTCAAAACGGAATTCGACTTTACCGTCAACAAGCTCAAATTTAGCGTTAAATTCCTTGCCCGCCTTGCCGACGCATTTTTTTACTTTAGTCTGCTTGCCGGAAAGCAGGGCTTGAACGTCTGAATGGGTTAAGGAAGCATTACAAATTTCTTTCCAGACAGTAAACCGGCATGGGGGATTGGCTTTGTAATTGCCGCAATAATAACTTTTATTGCCTTCGTATACGTCACCGCCGCAAAGGGGGCATTTGCCGAGCGATTTTTTCTCGTGCTGATAAGTTTCCATGCCGGTGTTTTTAACCGCGCCACGAATGAAATCCTTAATACCCTCGATGAAGGCGGCAGTATTGTCATGGAGTTGCTCTTCCCAACGGGTAGTTTCCGGGACGGAAATAAAGGCAGCCAGCTCGTCATTTTTTAAGATGTTTTCGATAAGGAAATTTCCGTCATCGGAAATGAGAATGTTCTTGCCTTTCAGGGAGACGTATTTACGGTCGACAAGTTTCTGCAAGATAGCGCCGCGTGTCGCCGGCGTTCCAAGACCCGTAAGGTGCTTGCAGTCATCGCCACGGGGATTTTCCATGAGCTGCAGCAGGGAGGCGAAAGTATAATGTTTTTTCGGTTCTGTTTTCTGTTCAAGTGTTTCAACAGTTTCAATAAGATAAGATTTCCCTTGTTCCAATCCGGAATAATGTTCATATAAATCTTCATCATATTCATCATCATGTTCGGACAAATTTATATCAATAGTACATCGCCAACCATTATCCAAAACTTCAATACCGCTTCCAATAAATCCATGCCCCAAAATATCGACGTCGATAGAAATGGAATTATAAATATAAGGGTGTTTGAGGATTATAAAAAAACGTTCAAATACAAGACTGTAAATATTTTTTTCTTCTTCGGAAGCGTCTGTGGGAAGTTGTTTTAACGGGATAAGCGCATGGTGGTCTTGTAATTCCGCGGTATTAAAAAGGCGTTTGTTATTAGAATTAATAAGGGCAGGATCAGCACCGAACATATATCTGTCAAGCGTAGTATTTGTATAATATTCTTTAAGTATTTTATAGCAACCTTGAACAAGTTCAATATTATCATCACCCATGACGCGGGAAGGTGTGCGGGGATATGACAGGCATTTATGTTTTTCATACAATGTCTGTGCTATGTTTAACGTTTGTTCCGGAGAATAACCGTATTTTTTATGGGCTTCTTTTTGAAGTCCCGTGATATTAAATAACTGCGGCGGCTGGATAGTTTTTTTTTCATTTTTTAGAGAAGTAATGAATCCTTCATCGGTAGGTTTTAGGGATTTAAATTTTTCAAAAAAAGAAGGTTCCGAAAATCGTGTAGGATACTCTTTATTATCGGGATTAATCAATTTTACGGAAAAAAGGGGCGTATTGGTTAAAAATCCCTTGTGCATTGTAACACTTAACTCAAAATATTTTTCCGAAGTAAAATTAAGAATCGCTTTCTCGCGCTCATAGACGGCGCCCAGGACGGCGGTCTGTACGCGCCCGAAATGCAGTGTTTTATTCGCTTTCAGGGAAATAAGGCGTGTGAGGTTCATGCCGACAAGCCAGTCGGCGAATTGCCGGGCAAATCCCTGTTCGCGGTAAGACTTGTATTCAGCTAACGGTTTGGCGCTTTCGATGCCTTTTCGGATCACTTCCGGAGTGAGAGCTTCCGAGACCCAGAAACGCCTTGCGTTGGCGTAATTTTTGAAACCGACATAATCGAGTATCTCCGCGCCGATGAGCTCCCCTTCTCTTTCCGCGTCCGTGGCCAGCAGAAAGGGATCGTTTTTGTGCCGGGCAAAACAGCTTTTAACGACGGCGAGCTGAGCTTTTGTTTTTTCAATCGCTTTATATTTAACCTGTTCCGGAATAATGGGAAGCCCGTCAAGGGACCACTTTTTCAGCGCGGGATCATAGTCTTCCGGAGAATAATCCTCAAGCAGGTGTCCGAGCGCGTTAACAACGCAATGCTCGTCGTTCTCGTAATAATTATCCTTTCGCGTAACGCCAAGGGCGTCAGCAAAAGACTTAGCGACAGACGGTTTTTCCGTAAGAATAAGCATAAAAAAGCCTCCTAAGATAAAATGGATTGATTTGCAGCGGAAGAACTATCCGCAAGTTTACCGAGAGCGGGGTAGTTAATTTTACCGCGCCGCTCAAGAAGATAACAAAGCCTTATGTAGAACCCGTCCTCATGGCCGTAAGCAGTGAAAACAGAGTGTTTATTAAGCCAGCCCGCGGCGCGTTTGAGTTTATCGACACGTGAAGCGCGGACGCGGAATAAAACGCTGACTTTTTTTGAGAGTCCCGGAAGCATAACACAATTTGTATCGGTTTGAACGTTTCGGATAACGCAGGCTTCACGGAAAGTTACGTAGGTGTAGTATAAAATCACAACGGCACGCGGCGGGTAATAAATAAGAGTGTGTTTTTTCAACCGGTCGTAAGTTTTCCATGTGTGTTTGCCGTCTGAAAAGAGAGTGTAGAAAGAATTATTATCAGGGATGGTAACTTCGAGATGGTTCTTCATGACTTGTACGGAGATTGAATTCTTTTTTTAAAGAATCAATCATTTTATTTAGTTTTTTAAAGTCTCCCTTGAATTCCGAGTAAATAACGTTTTCTCTTTTTAAGTATTCATTTCGTCTGTCAACAGGGAATTTGATCAATTCACGAAAAAGAGAAATCGTAAACGTAGGTGAATTTATTGGGAGGGAACAGTTGGGGCATTTATCGGCGTTTTTTTCATGGACAGTACCGCAGACAGGGCATTTTATATCGTCAGGCGGCGGTGGTGAAGTTTCTGAAGGTTTATTCAAGGCTTTGTACTCATCAGCCTTGTTATCTTTGAAAAAAAGCGTATAAAACATAGATTTGAAAGACTTGTAATTAGTGTTGCTTGTCTGGTTGTAAATAAAGTCCAAATAATTAATGTCAAGATTGTGTTTTGACATAAAAGCGGTTGCCTGAGGGTAAAAGTTATCAAGAAACAAAGTTTTATCTACGGAAAAAAGAGCGTTTTTAATTTCGTCTTGAGAAAAGCTTGATTTGTGAGAATCCGAAGAAGAAGTATATAAATCTTCTTCTTCCTTCGGGTTTTCATCGTTTTCGGAACGCGGGTCTGTTTTTGAATCGGAAAGCTCAGAAGAAGAAGTATTATTTATATATGAATTAGTAATATGGGGTGAAGTTTTTTCACCACCCCCCGGTGAAGATTCTTCACCACCCCCCCTATGAAGATATTTCACCACCGGTGAAGTTTTTTCATCACCCCCCTGATTATCTTTTTTTGGGAAATATTCGGGATTAGCCTGATAATCGCAAAATTTAAGGTTTCTCTCAAACCGATCAAATTTCTTAAGAAACCCTTTTTTAACAAGATTTTCCAAGATAGTAAAAACCGCCCGTCTGGAAATACCCAGGGAATCGGCGATATACCTGCCCGAGCCCTCGTATTTGGATTCCTCGTCCTGTGAAAAGCCGTAAATTACGGCGTACACCATGAGCTCGTTTCCGGAAAGGTTAAGCCTGTTAACCATCCAGCCCTGAATAAGGATATAGTTGCTGTCTTTCATATTAAATCCCCTCCCAAAGATTTGACAAGAAAAAAGAAGCGTTACTAGTAACGCATGTATTGTTTTTAAAAAACATCCTACTTATGGGAAAGAAAGAAAGGAAAAAGGCAAAAAAAAACCGCCGGCGGAGAGAATCCGCCGGCGGCCGGGAGGTTTATGAAGCGGGAGTCCGGCTCCCGTTATTTAATTAATTTTATACACGATAACGGAACCGTTGCTTTGGGCAGAGTTAGCCGAGGAAGGAGTACCGCCGCCGCCGCGGTTGGAATTACGGTTATTGCCGCCCGACTGCGCGGCGCCCGAGCTGTCTCCGCCTTTGCCGTTGGCGTTGTTGGTATTAAGCCAGTTATTGGGGTAAGGAAGGTCAAAATAAGCGGCGGAACCTCCCTTATTTGAATTAAGAACAGAAGAATTTCCTTCAAATCCGAGAGAATAGGAATAAACGGTGAGACCCGAGTAACCGTTTTTATTTATTTCAGGTGAAAGACCCGCCTGTCCGCCGTTATAGCCGCCTCCGTCGCCTCCAATAGATTCACTATCGGCTTTATTTGATCCTCCCGCGCCTCCGCCTCCTATAGAGCCGCCCGCGCCCCCGTCGCCAAAATAATAGTGAAGAGAAGAAGCTGGAGCGGCTCCGCCTCCCCCGCCGCCGGCGCACAGCAAGTAACCGTCAGGCGTGAAAGCGAAGGAGCCCGAGCCGCCTCCGCCGCCTGAGAAAACGGCACCCTGATAAGACGGGTTACTTTCACCGTTCCTGCCTTTTTCCCCGGTGAAAAAGGTAAAGGAAGTGTTTTGGGATAAAATGACAACCTCGGAAACGTGGCCTCCGGTTCCGGAGTTACCCACGCCGCCTCCGCCGGCAGAACTTCCGCCGGCGGCGCCGCTTAGGGTAAAAAGGTAAACGCCCGCGGGAAGGGTAACCGTGTGCTGCTGGGGGTTACCCGTGCCCGAAAGGAAATAATGTTGAGACAGGGACTGGGAAGAGAGAGGGGTTGACTCGACGGTCTGGTAGTTTAGATGGCTCCAGTTATTATGTACGGGAATTTTCGCGAAGTACTTGTTGGTGGAATCACGAATAAAAACAAATTTGAATAAACAGCGAGATAAGCCGCTGTAATAACCTTTTTTGTAGCCGTCATAAGAGGGAGGCGTGGTTGAGTAAACAAACTCGAGCTGGTTGAAAACAAGACGGGCGTAAACGTAAACAATACAGGTGTTTGAGATGGCGGAAGCGGCCACGGCGGTGTTTGAGCTGACAGTGTAATAGGAGCCGTTCATCTCAAATCTGGATCCGCCGCGTATCACTGGAGCCTCGGTGTCGGAGGGATTGGCAAGCGTTACGGAGAAATAACCGGGCTCTGTGCCCGAGAGGGCGTTTTTTAACAGATCAAAGGAACCGGATCCGTCGGTAAACTGGACCGAGAAGGCGTCGTCCCGTGTTTTTTTAACCTCGAAGTAAGAATCAATGTTGAGGGAGAAAGAGACATAAAAACTGCCGGAATCACGGAACGGGCGGCCGCCGGAGCTGTAGACAAGAGGAATCTTAGCCGCGGCGTAGTCGGAATCGGAAGAGAAAATAATCTGGTTATAATCGGCGCATCTGGCGACAGCGGTTCCCGCGCCGTTATAAACAAAGACGTTGGAAAAGTTTTGAGCTTTCGTGTTTTTCGGGAGCGATGTTATAGTGAGGTAAGGCGGCGGCGGAGCGGGAGGAATAGCGGAAGCGTCAAGAGTAGCGTTGCCTTCGGAAAAAAAGACGGTAAAATTATCGTCTTTATTCAGGATAATTTGAACGTCAAAATTAATATTGACGTAAAGAGAAACGACAAAATTACCCGTATCGATGAAACGCTCGTTTTTATCGGCGTAATAAAGAGGAATCTTCGCGGTGACGAAAAGACCGTCTCTTATAATAACAATTTGATCATAGTCGGCGCATTTCGCAGCCAAAGTACCGGATGCGTCGTAAACAAAAACGTTTGAAATGTTTTGAGATTTAGTGTTTCCCGGAAGCGATTTAACGGTAAGGTAAGGCGGCGGGGGCGGAGGGATGAGCGAGGCGTCAAAAGTGGCGTTACCTTCCGTGAAGTACAGCCTTTGTTTATCGCTTTCCTTTAAATTATAGTAAGTCGCGTAGTCGATGTTGATTTTAAAAGCGACAATAAAAGTGCCTGTTTCTTTGAAAAAATCGGAGCGGTTGTTATAAGAAAGAGGGATTTTCGCGGTAACGGAGTTGTTGTTTTTCGTGATTTGGATTTGATTATAATCGGAGCATTTGGCTAAAACGCCGGCAGAGTTATAAACAAAAACGTTAGAAAAATTCTGAGCTATCGTATTTCCCGGAAGGTTAATTATGGAAAGATAAGGAGGAGGAGGCGCGGCGGGAATATTAGTAATGTCAAGAGTAGCGTTGCCTTCTGTGAAGTAAAGACTAATTTTATCGCTTTCCTTTAAATTATAGTAAGTCGAGTAATCGATGTTGACCGTAAAAGAAACGATAAAAACGCCTGTCTCAATAAAATAATCGGAGCGTTTATCGTAAGAAAGAGGGATTTTCGCCGTAACGGACCCGTTATCGTCGTCTTTTTTGATTGAGATACGGTTATAGTCGGAACATTTGGCCAGAACGCCTGCGGAGTTGTAAACAAAGACGTTGGAAAAATGATTTTTCTGAGTATTAGCCGGGAGATTGACAATAGTAAGACACGGGGAATAGCTGATAAGAGACGCGTCAAGGGTAGCGTTGCCGTCATTGAAATCAAGAGGGAAATTATCATCTAACGCGATAGTGTAGCGGGTAAGGGAGTCGACATTAATGTCAAGACTGATAAAAAAAGTCCCCGTAGAGTCGAATCTGCGTTTTGTGTCGGAGAAGACCAAAGGGATTTTAATAGTATGTGAATTATTAGCGGAGACGGCTCTACTGGAGATCGCTCTAAATGACTTTTTGGCCGTATTGTCAACGATTATAGAGTCGTAAGACTGGCATTCGGCTATTATGTTTAACTGGTTCGATACGGAGACGTTAGAGACGTGATTTTTACCGATATTCGCCGGAAGGTTGATTACGGTAAGGTAAGAGACCTGGGGCGGAGGCGCCGGCGGAGGCGTGAACGGTTTGGAGAGGGAATCCATATCGCAGCCCGTTAAGGAAAGGACGGCGAAAACGACAGAGAGAAAAGAAAAGAGCGGATTGATTTTCTTTTTCATAAAATTCTCCTTTAATAAATTTTAATAGAGACTAAAAAAACGACGTCCTGGAATTTAAACCCGGTCTCGACGGCGACGCCGTACCGGGACCTGAATAAATGCCTGGCGCCTAAACGGAAATCGTACCAGTGTACCGGAACGGAAGTGTCGTTATGCTTTTCCAGAATATCTTTTCGAAGAAACCCGAAGTCGTAAGAGTAAACAATGTAAATATCCGTCAAGCGGTCGAAAAGATTAAAATGATAACCGATTCTGGTACCGAAACTTTTAAAATTGGGGTCGGGAGTTTTCATAAACAAGCCGAAAGAGACGGGCAAAGGAACGGGAAGCATATACTCCAGGCGGAGATCAAGGGGCAAAACGTTAAACTCCATATCTTTGAAGACGAAAGGGGCGAGTCCCACGTCGGCGAAGATAGAGTTTTTGCCGGCGATTTCCGAATGCTGGAAAACGGTCAGAAAATCGAAAGAGAACAGGTTCGCGGAGATAAAAATTAAAGACGTTAAAAAGATAATTTTTAGTTTTCTCATAATGTTACCCTTATTAAAGCGACGTTTTTTATACCGTCGTTTGTTATAGTCTGCATGAGAGTTTCTCCTTCAGACAAAGCCGTAATTTCAATACCGTAAGAGGTATTGGAAACCGAAATGATCGCCGGATCGTAAAGAGAGTTAACCAGCAGGTTCATTTGTTTTTTTGAAGAAACAAAAGAGAATTGAAGAAAAACTTTCTCGTCCGGCTTTAGCGTTAACGTGATTAACTCAAAAACGGCTTCGCCGCCCGAGGGAATACCGACGACCGCGGCGGCGGTAGTATGACCGTCGGGCGGAGTCTGGAAATAAAGGCTCGAGCTTTTGGAAAAAGAAGCCGTGACAAGAATAACGACGAAGACGCCGTTAAGAATCAGGGAAAGAACAAAGAAACCCGAAACAGTTTTTGATCGCATAGAATTACTCCAAAATATATTTTTTAGCGGGCGAAACACCCGGCACGGAAGGCAGATAAATTGTTTTGTTTAACATGATGTTAATAAGGGTCCCGTTATCGACGGTGAGGGTCGGCTGAATGCCCATGGCCCGTGAAACAAGGCTGCTTCCGAGCTGGTTAAAGAACTGCTGGTTGGCCTGGGCGATACTTGAGGCCGTTTCTTCCGATTTTGAGTATTTATTTGCGGTATCGACAAATTTGGCGTTAACGATGGCGAAGAGGGTAATAATACCGGCTGCTTTGACATACTCAAACCAGTTTTCATGGTAATCGGCTTCCTGGCCCGACATACCGGCCCTGTCAACGCCGTTAGCGCCGTCAAGATCGATTTGAAAGCCGTCGGGCCTGATGAGCGTGTCCCAAATAATCTGAACCCTGCTTTGGGCGTAAGAGACGGAGTTGTTGTACCTCGCGACCAGCAAAGTGCCCTGCGGGATAAGAAGGAATTTGCCCGTCTGCGAATCGTAAATGTTTTGCGTAACACGGGCGAGGACATGGCCCGGAAGGTCCGTGTTAATGGCGGTCTCAAGAATGCCGGGGATCATGGTGCCGATCCACAGGGCGTTAGCGCCGAGGAAACGGCCCTCATAAATCGCGCCCGAGGGATTGGACGATTCGTAAAAACTCTGATTGTTTGGTTGTTGGTTATTCTGAGCCTGAGTTCCTAAAGTCTGCTGATAAGCGGAAGCCCTCTGGTTAAGCTGGTTTAAATAATCGTCGTAAGGAGAAGCCGAGGCGCCCTGCTGCGGGGAATTCCGAACGTCTTGCTGGACGGAAGCGTTACGGGAATTAAACAGGCTTCCCTGGACGTTGGGAACGAGAGACGAGCGGAAATGGGAGTCAGACTGCCGCGGCGCCGAGGAGGCCGAAGCCGGATACTCCTGCGTCTGTCCGGGCTGTCCGGGCGGCGGATAATAAACGGGGGACGGAGGGCTTCTCGCCGGCGGATTGTTTTCACCGGGCCTGTTAAAGGAAACGGGAGGCAGCGGGGGTTCCTCGACAACGTATTTTTCCGCGCCTTCCGATTGACCGGGTTCCGGACCGGTTTTACGGTTATTGTCACGTAACGCGCTGTCGCGTAACGAGTTAAGGAAAGACGAGTTGGAGCGGGAAGCCGCGTATTCGTCGCCGGCGGCGGATTTGGATTTTTTGGAAGTTTTTACGGTATTAATAATGACGGCGAGCATGACAAAGAAAGCCAGACCGATACAGATGATGACAAGTGTTTTTTTACGGTTAAAAACGCCCGGCGTGGCGGCGGGGCCGTCAAGGCTTGTGGCCTGTTCCGGCGTCAACTCATATTGGGGTTCGTCATCGTCGATAATCTCGTTTTGATCGCCCATATCAACCTCTTTTTTTAGTGATAGAAATTTCTTTACGCTCGATTTTTACCGTAATATCCTCGATTAACTTGTCGATGACGATCAAATTGCCGAGTACGCGGTAATTTAAAATAAATCTTTTGTTCTCAAAGACGGCTGGCATTTCCCTCTGAAGCACCTGCGCCGGAAACCTTATATAAGTTTTAGAGCCGTCGTCAAAAACAAGCTCCGGAAGCCAGTAAGGCTTACTAAAAATGCTGTGCTTGATTCTGTAATTGAAAGAAAGAAGACTCGGATCTATAGGCGGAGTACTGCCTTCTTTTTGTTTGTCGGCGTAATCGGATAACGGGGAAGGTAAAAAGTTCTGGGGGAAAAATGCGGAGTAACGCCACCTTACGACCGGCATGTGGACGTCGGCGTAACTTCGCAGAATTATACGGTAAACGCGCCTCGACGTATTTATTATTAAAGAGGCCGACAGACCCGAAGTCGCCGGTTTAACGTAAATATGCTGGACGCTTAAGTTATACTCATAACTGACGCCCCCTCCTAAAATCCACCTTTCGCTGTCCGAGACGAACGGGGACTCTACGGCCATTTCACCGGGCTCGAGGCAGATGTCTGTTACGCGTAACGGCTGGGTGAATATCTCGTAGACAAGGTCGGCGTTATACTCGTATACGACGGCGGCGTGGGAATAATCCTGAGGGCTTAATATGCCGACCCTGTTAGATTCCTTGACGGCGGGCTGCCCTGGGGCGGCCGGTTTCGGCGGCGATTCGGCCTGGGGGATAAAAACAGGTTTCTCAAGAATGATGACTTCAGGCTGTGTCTCGGTAGTCAGAACAGTGACTTCGGAGGCGATTTCTTCAGGGGTAGAAAAACCTGAACCGGTCTCGTTAAGAGATTTTTCCATGTCGATTGTCACGCAGGACAAAATGGAAAGACAGGGTAAAAGAAAGATAATTTTTTTCATAATTCCGTCATCTCAAAGTTTTCGATATAAATACCCAACGGGTTTCTTTTAATGGTGACGTCTGTCGGCGTGACAAGGCGTATGGTAACGACGGCCCGCATTTTAACGGCAGAGTGATTGGCCGAGGCGTCGTATGCAGATTCGGTCCAGTTGACGTTATAAGACCTGCCTGTTATGAGCAAAATACTCTCGATCTCGACGGTACGGCGAATTTTACCGACAAGGACAAAGGGCGAATCGTCCAAAAGGGATTGTCTGAAAATGGGCGTGAAACTCTGGGTAGTCATGGCGAAGCAGTCGTCAATATTCGAGTAGACAATCTGGTAATCGGTGGAAATAGTCCTGTAATTTGTGATGAAGGTGCGAATTTGGTAATGAATAGAGGCTTCAGGAACCTGTATTGAGCCCGTCTGCCTGACTTCTCCGAGGTATTGGGATTCGCCCGAAGGCATGACGTTGACAAGTACGGGGACGGTTTTCTGCTGGCTGACCGAGTAGAAAAACAGAATGAGCGCGATAAAAAACAAACCGATATGTATGTAGGTAAGTTTGCGCCATGTCTGAGATTCCTTAATTTTGTCCGCGAGGATATCGGCGAAAGCCTGATCGCCGTCATGGAAAGGGTTTTTAATATTAAGAGGTTCATAAACTGTTTTTTTATGGGGAGCCGACATTGTTTAAAATGAAATATGTAATTAAAAACTGATTTTATTTAATATCGTTTTTACTCGGGCCCGGAAAATCTTTATTAAGCTCATCAAGAGACGATTTGTAATCGGGGTCTGCCTGTCTTTCCCTGTTAGCTGACAATTGTTGACTGCTTTTTATGTAATCATCGGCGGACGCCTGTCCTCTTGTTCTGCCTTCAGTTCTTCTTTCATTAAAATGTTCATTAAAAGTCTGGTTTTTGGAAAGAAAATCCTGTCTCCAACTGTGCGGGTTAGTTCCTCCACTGGAGCCACCTGAAGAACTGTTTTTACCGCTAAGAAGACTGCGGGTAAGCCCGTAAGCGCCTGTTTTAAGAGCGTCTCCGGCGCTGTCAGAGAGGCTGTCACCGAACGCTTGGCGGCCTGCAGCTTTTTGTTGTTTTACGCTGCCTCCGGCTTCTTTAACAGCGTCAATAGCGGAATGTCTTGCGGCGTTAGCTTCTTTCATAGTACCGACGAGTCCAAAACCGGCTTTTGTAACACCACCAACGCCACCCACGGCAGCACCGCCGACTTTTTTAGCCAAACCAAAAGTCGCGCCCGCGGCGGCGACAGCTCCGGTAGCGGCGGAAATAGCTCCAGACGCGCTGAGGCTTGGAGTCCCTGATAAAAGAGACTGCGCAACGGCGGGAGCGCTTTTACAGATGAAAAAGAAAAGAAGGCAGACAAAAACGATGAAGATAATTTGATCAATATTTCCGGTAAACCCTTTTCCCTTATGTATAGTATAAAACATTGAGATAAAACCGTATAACATTAAAAAGATAGCTATATTGCAAAAAAGCATTTTCATGAAGAAGCCTACAATTGCTCCTATAAATTTTTCAGATAAAAATTTGGAGCCTTCCCAAATAGAGAGTGGAAAAAGAATGACACCTACGGAAGCTACAAGCATAAATTCAAGAAAGCAAATAATATATTCGAGAATAGCGAAAGCGCCCGTAATGATGATAAAGAAAGCGCAGATTAGGCCTTTTAAAACTTGGCTAAATTCAGGGATAACGTGTTTTTTTTGATCTGCAAAACGAATACAATCATCGGCGATAAAAAGAAGTATTTTAAACATATTGGCCGGAGCGACAACGGTATGCGGCACGGGGGAGTCTTTTCGTTCAACAGCTAAATCTGAAAAAAGATGTTGATTGTCACGCATAACTTCAGTAACTGTTTCAGTAATAGTTTTACGGGATGGTGCTTTATCCTCATAAGTTATACTCCAAGATTCAGTCGTCTCTCTTAATGTTTCAGTCTCGTTAAAATAATCGTTAACAGGATCGTAAACACTGCCTTCAGCCAAACTGAAGGTGTATGAAGTGATCCAGCCGATTATCCTGGGATATACGTTAATAATTATCAAAAAAAAGACGGTAGCTTTAAAAATCTTTATAAGATTTTCTTTTAGTCCTGTTCCAGTAAGAGCATAATTAAGAAACGCAGAACAAAAAGCAATAAAAAAAACAATATACCCAATGCCTTTAGCTTGTTTGATGAAATAATCCTGCATATTAATAATTATGTCGATAACATAAAAAAAAGCGTTATTTACAGTGTTACCAAAATTTTCCCATGCGTTTACATCAGGGTTCATATATTCTCCTTAAGTAATCATTTCTTACTTTTTTTAGATGGTTTAAGAGGTCTAAATCCATCTTCCGGCCAATCAGAAAGAAGAGGAGCATCGGGTTCAGCCTGATCAAGATAGTATTGTGCGGCTTGCATTTCAAGCTGCTGGGCCTGCATCATGGCGATATCGTTTAAAACTTTGTTGTTTTCCATTGAAGATTCAAGTTGCAATTGCATAACTTCTTTTTCACCCATTTGATCTTCTACAGATAAATTTTTATCAGCGGCTAGTTTATTCTGTCTCTCGTTGTTGCGTTCCATATTTTGGATGTACGCTTCGTTTTGAATGTCTGTGGAATAAAAAGCCTTTCGGGCTAATTCTCTTTCTTTTTGTTTAAAAGTCTGAACATAGGCGTAATTTGAAGGTGTAAGACCGAGACCTACCCACATTTCCTTTCGCTGTTTGTCAGTGAATTCCTTGTTCCAGTAGTCGATATATCTGTCGTCTACAGCGTCTATGATACCTTCCATATCGTATAGGCTGTAATTTTTATTGCCGATAGAGATATTAGCTTTTTGGAACATATCCATAGTTTGTCTTTCAAGGTAAAGCTGCCTGTTATACCAGGACATAAAATCTTTATAAGACTTAATGTCTTTAGCGCTTTTAAGATTCTGCAAGGTGCGTTCTACCTGGAATTTCCAATGATTAACCTGGCTTTGGAATCTGTTAGCTGTCTCAACCCATTCCATGATTTGTTGTCCGTAATGAATTATTTGTTCTACAGTGGAGTATGTTGCGATAACTTCCATGGCGGCATCAGCAACCAGAAGAACTTGAGTAAAAGAAAATTGTATTGGAAATAAAAATACAACCAATAAAAGAAGAATAATTTTTTTCATAAAGACCTCCAAAAATAAATTTTATCTTTCTACATATACATAAAAAAAGCCGTCCCGGAGGACGGCTGTAAATAAAAAAGTTTTGTTTATTAAAACTTAATACAAGTTATTTGAAGTTATATTGGAAATGAATTTTCCATTTACCTTCGTGTTTTATTAATTTTAAATCGTAATCATTACCTTTCTTAAAAGAAGCTGTAACAGTGGCTTGATCTCCATCTATTGTTTCGGATATAATATTTTTTAAACTATCATGAGAATATAAAAATCCTTGCATAATATCTTGAGCGAGAGAATTACCAATACGACTATAATCCTTATCCCATAAAACATCATCAATACTAGTTACGGAAAATTCGTAAAACTTATCCCAATCACCTTTTTCGGCGGCGGCAAATGCATTTTTAACAACAGCCGAAGGGCTACCGGGCGCATAACAAGAATTGAGAAAGGAAACGATTACAATCAAGA
>Ga0268262_10003179_pt1 | contig 18051 bp, 12 predicted proteins | sample TergutNc150P3_FD_190354 | JGI IMG/M metagenome (GOLD analysis project Ga0268262, IMG submission 190354) | Nasutitermes corniger P3 segment gut microbial community from laboratory colony in Florida, USA - Nc150 P3 (SPAdes) (version 2) | ecosystem: Host-associated > Arthropoda: Insects >...
CGGCTGGACGATAAACGTGTCCTTGCCGCGCACATTTTCCATAATCTGACAGTAAATTTCACCGTCGCTGAAACCGGTCAGGTCCATCGCGCCCATCGGTATGCCAAGGTATGCGCATATCTCTTCGGCCAGAGGACGATTGGCGTTTCCGGAGAAAACGGCAATTCCTTTATCCCGCTGTACACACTCGATGTTTTCCATAGTTCCTTATCAGACTCTTTATGCTCTTTATTCCGCAAAAAATGGCTGGGGCGGGAGGATTCGAACCTCCGAGTGCAGGTGCCAAAGGCCTGTGTCTTACCGCTTGACGACGCCCCAACATCAATTCAATTACGAATTACGAATACGGGGAAAGCTACAGGAACTGCCTGCCCATAATTCGTATTAATTCGCCGGCTTTTACCCGAACATGCGATGGAAATATTCGGCTCGCGTGAGGGTCTTCGCCGGAAACGCGCGCCAGTTAACCCTGTTCACGGCAACGGCCGCGGCGCGCGCTGATTCTTCATCAAAGAAGAACCCGAAGACTGATGACCCGCTGCCCGACAGCAACGTCGCCGTCGCTCCCTGCTGTTCGAGGAAGTTTTTAGCTTCCGCGATTTCAGGATACGCGGGCAGGATCGCAGTTTCAAAATCGTTAAAAATCCCGGCCTGCCATGAACTCCCGTTCTTCGCAAGGCCAAGAAAAGTTTGAATTCTAGGGTCGGAGCCGCCGGAAGTCAAGCCCAAATTTAATGCCCGGTAGGCCGAAGCCGTTGAAACGGAGATTCCGGGGAAAATAACGACAAGGTGTTCCGGCTGAAAATCCGGCAGCGCCGTAAGAATCTCGCCGCGGCCTTTGCCCAGGGCGGCGCCCCCCATAAGAAAAAAAGGAACATCCGAACCAAGTTCCGCTGCAATGGCGTGAAGATCGGCGTCGGAAACGTCGGAATTCCAGAAGCGCCGAAGTCCCAGAAGCGCCGCGGCGGCGTCGGCGCTGCCGCCGCCAAGCCCGGCGCCGGAAGGGATTTTTTTTCGCAGGACAATGGCCGCGCCCCGGCGTTCTCCGATACGCTCCGCCAGCAATGAAGCCGCCTTCCAGACGATATTGTCTCTTTCGGCAACATCAGGCAGGCCTTCGCAGGTCAGGCTGATTTCCGAGGATGGGCGAAAATCCAGTTCGTCGGAAAGGCTGATCGTCTGGAAGACGGTTTCGATATCATGATAGCCGTCGGGCCGGCGGCCCCGCACGGCCAGCGCAAGGTTGATTTTGGCAAAAGATCCGACCTTAACGAACCCGTCCATTATTTACGAGATGGACTCTTTTTGCGCAGGGTTTGCTCGACCTGGTTCAGCTTGCGCCGCAATTTCTGCACTTCTTCCGGGTCTTTGCTGACGCGCGCCGCCTCCGTCCAGTAATCGCGCGCCTTTTCGAGCTGTCCAATTTTCAAATAGAGATCGCCCAGGTGGTCGTGTATCGTGGAATCTTTTGGAACGATACTCACGGCTTTCAAAAGGTATTTCTCGGCGTTTTCCATGTCGTTCAGCCTGAAATACGCCCATCCCATCGAATCAAGATACGCCCCGTTTTCAGGGTCGATTTCAAGCGCTTTACCGACGTATTTAATCGCTTCGTCCAGGCGCACGCCGCGGTCGGCTAACATATAACCCAGGTAGTTCAACGTTTGGGCGTTGTCCGGGCTTTTTTCCAGGATTTCCCTGAAAAGCTGTTCGGCGCGGTCATACGATTTCTGCTGTTCATAAATGGCCGCGCGCTGGAATTTCAAACGTTCGGCGCTTTCAGGGTCTTTATTCTGCTCCTCGCCTTTCAGCAGAATTTTTTCCGCGTCGGAATAACGTTTATCCTGGCGGTAGATTTCACTCAAATTGATGTAAATCTGAATTTCGCCCGGATGCGATTGCAGCAGCCCTAAGAGAAATTCCGCGCCCTCTTTCTTTTTGCCGGCGTCGGCCAGCGTCCGGGCGTAAATTATGCCGATAAAAATATCGTCCGGATTTTCCGCGACCAACTCTTTGCCCAAGGCAAGCCCCTTATCGTACCGTTCGCTGACCCGGTACGCTTCCAGAAGTTTGTAACGCTCCTGCGGATTGATTTCGGCGATTTCCTCATACAGGTCTATGGCTTTTTCATACTTTTCAAGTTCGAGCGAAATTCCTGCCAGGCGCTCCATGAAGACGATGCGGTTATTGAGCGCGTCCGGATTTTCCCTGTCCCGCAGCAGGTCTTCAAAAATTTTCACCGCGTCTTCGTATTGCCCCGTCCTCGTGTATGATTCGGCCAGGTAAAACCGCGCGTCCACATCGTCGGGAATATGCGACAGAACTTCTTTAAAAAGCCTGATAGCGTCTGAAATGCGGTTCAGATGAAAGTAGCACTGACCGAGAAGAACCTGGGATAACCTGTCGGGGCGGGTGTTTTTCGCCAGTTCTTCCAACACATCCGCGGCTTCCCTGTAATCTTTCGCCTCAAACAGCACAACGGCAAGCTGGCGCATAATCTGGACGTTGCCGTTGGAAACCTCGAAAAGTTTTTTAAAAACCGCCGCGCCCTCGCTGTTTTTGCCCTGGCTGAGATAGATGCTTCCCAGCATCGCGAGGCTTTCGGCGGAATCAGGCTGGAGTTCCAGTCCTCTTTTAAGATATTCGGCCGCCATATCAAGATTTTTGGCGTTCGCGTAGTACCGGGCGATTTCCCTGTATCCGTCGTCGGAGCCGGAATATTTCTGATATTTCTCATAGGCCGCAATCGCCTTGTTGACTTCGCCGAGTTCGAAATAAACGCCGCCGAGGGTGTAATAAACGCGCTCGTCCTCCGGCGTCAGGCTTTCAAGAATTAACAGTTCCCGCACGGCCTGCCGCAAACCTTCGTTTCCCGCCGCCGTGCCGCCGCGCCGCCGCGCGCTCAGGTGTATATTCATCAGAAGCCAGTGCGGATCCGGATTTTCAGAATCGAGTTTGACTGATTCGTTCGCGTAACGGGTCGCTTCCGTAATATTTCCCGTCCGCGCGTACAGGGCGGCGAGTTCGTAATGAATATCGGAACTCGCGGGATTGGTTTCAAGCGCCAGGCGCATTTCCGAAAGAGCTTTTGCCGCATCGCCTTTGAGTTCCTGCTCTTTTGCCAGGATGAAATGAGCGTAACTGGCCGCCCGGTCCGGTTCCAGCGGCGAATCCTCTCTCAGCGCCCGGTCAAGGTTGATTGGCCCCGATGAAGTCTGAGCGAAAACGAAAACGCAGGCGGGCAAAATACACAATCCGGCCAGCAACCGGCGGAATAAGCGGAAAAGGCGGCGTTCCATAAGCAATCCTTAATGTAATAAAAGGAAATAAAAACGATACATTATCTCACAACGTCCGCTCCGATTCCAGCACTGCGGAAAAGAGCCAGTTCTTTGGATGTCAGCGGGCGCAGCTTTCCGACTTCGAGACCGTCGAGAGTACAGGGTCCGATTCGCGTGCGTACCAGTTTGAGCGTTGTCAGCCCCACGGCTTCCAGCAGCCGGCGGACTTCCCGGTTCTTTCCTTCCGTCAAAACTATTTCCAGCCAGGAATATTTGCCGCGATCCTCGACGCGGCGAACGCTCACGGGTTTCGCCCGATCGCCGCGTTTCAGTTCCACGCCGCCCTCCATTTGCGCGATCAGTTCGTCGGAAACAATGGCGTTTGCCTTGACAAGGTACGTTTTTTTCACGCCCGATTCAGGACTTGTCACATAGTCGGCGAAATCATTGTCGTTCGTGAGAATGAGCAGACCGGAAGTATCCTTGTCCAGCCTTCCAACCGGCGCAACCCATGGGAGCCGCCTCCCGGCGGCGACCTGAGAAGAACCAACATGCCTGGAACTCGATTTCGAGTTGCAGGCAAGCGACGGGTCGAGGCAGTCGTAAACCGTTTTGCGCCCGCCGGGGTCGCCGTTACTGGTGATAACTCCTTTCGGTTTGTAAAACAGGAAGTAAACCCGGCGCGCCGGGCGCAGCCGCTTTCCGTCAAGATGAATGGGCGACGTCTGCGGATTCACCCATATTTCCGGATCGTTAACGACCCGGCCGTTGACTTTAACCCGTCCCGAACGAACCGCTTCGCGCGCCGCCGCGCGTGAAGCGGCGCCGAAGCGGGAAAGCGCCCGGTCAAGGGTCATTTCAGTTTTCGATTTCATCGACAATTTACATAATGGCGGCGGATTTTACATAATCCAGCTTTGGAAATTCCTTGTTAAGATAAGCGTTTCCGCGAGCCTGAATCTGCGGCTGGTTGTCGCTGGGAACTCCCTGATATTCCTTGTAAAAGGAATCCACTATGTCCATTCCTTCAACTACCCTGCCGAACGGAGAGAAATTCTGGGCGTCCAGAAAAGAGTTGTCTTTGTAATTAATAAATATCTGCGTCGTGCGGGAATCGGGCTGGCCCGTCATGGCAAAGGTAACGTATCCCCGTTTATTCGACTCTTTGACCGGGTCGTCCTTGAATTGCGCCTGGTACCAGACCTGGTTAAGCGACGGATCGCCGTTGATGCCGAACTGAACCATGAAATCGCTGATAACCCGGAAAAAACGGCAGTCATTGTAGTATCCGTTCCTGACCAGGTTGTAGAAACGGTCGGCGCCGTTGGGCGCCCAGGCGCGCGTAACTTCAATGACAAAATCGCCTTTCGACGTCGTGAATTTCGCCCTGAACGTTTCAGGCGCTTTTTCATTAAGCTGCGCGGGATTCAAAAGTTTTTGTCTCGCGGCCTCCGCGGGTGTGACGGCAGGAGCGGGAGCGGCCGCAATTTCTTCCGGCTGTTTCTCAGGCGGCGCTTCAGCCTCTTTCGGCGGCGCGGTTTTTTCCGTTCCGGAAGTGGCCGGCTGCTCTGAAGGCTTGCGCGAACAGCCCGCGATAAATACGGCAAACAAGACGGTGAAAATCAGGGAAATGACAGTCAAACGCATGGATAAACTCCTATTCGGTTTCATTAACGAAAAAATATCCTAAAACGCCTTCCGTGATATTGCAAGCATGTACCCCGAATATTTGTGATCATATGAGGAATTGAAAGCAGCGCGCCGGAAGCTATAATGATTCCCATGATGGAACCGGATTTTACAATTGTAGGGCCTGACGAAGATACCGGCGGGGATTTTAAAGATTTCGAAATCCCTGAAAATCCCGAAAGCATCGAAAGTCTTTCCGGCGTTGAAAGCCGGGAAGAAGACGGCGCGCCGGAAACGGAAGAACCCGGACGCCTTGAAATCGCCCGCTATGACCCATTGCGGGCGTACATGGCGGAAATCAGTAAATTCGCGCCGCTCGGCCGCGATGAGGAGCGCGAACTTGCTGAAAATTACCGCCTCACGGGAGACAGGAAAGCGGCGTACCGTCTTGCCACCTCGCATCTGAAGCTCGTGGTCAAAATAGCCACGATTTACAACAAGGTCTATCGAAACATTCTCGACCTTATTCAGGAAGGAAACCTGGGGCTGCTCCAGGCGGTCGAACGGTTTGATCCGGAACGCGGCACGCGCCTTCAGACATACGCGGCATGGTGGATAAAGGCATACATCCTGAAATTCCTGCTGGACAACGTCCGCATGGTTAAAATCGGAACCACAAACTCCCGGCGGAAAATTTTGATGAATCTGAACCGGGAGAAGAAGGAACTGGAAGCCAGGGGAATCGTTCCCACCTACAGGCAGCTTGCGGAAAACCTCGGCGTGGACGAGCGCGATCTGGCGGAAGTCGATCAGGGAATGTCGGGAAGCGATATTTCACTGGACGCGCCGGTGGGGGACGACAGTGACGCGCGTTATATCGACACCCTGCGTTTGATGGAGCAGGGCATCGATGACAAAATCGCGCAGGGTGAATTCCGGGAATTGCTGGAGAAAAAGCTCGCGGATTTTACCGCGACGCTCACGGAGCGCGACCTTGAAATAATGACCCGCCGTCTGACCGCCGAGGATCCGGAAACGCTGCAACAAATAGCGGATCGCCACGGCGTCACGCGCGAAGCCGTCCGGATTGCGGAAAAGAAACTGATTGATCGGCTCAAGCAATACCTGGTCGAGTCGTTCGGCGACATACGCGAAATCAGGGTCAACCTGCTGCGGTGAGCGTGGGCGAGCGCCGTAAAAGTTACAGACTTAACAGATGACATGGAAGCGCAGGCGGCTAATCACTGACCACTGCCGCCGTGAGGCGGCTTGCCAATAAACATCTGGTAGCCGCGGCGTAACAGCTCAAAATATACGACGGTTTACGACCTTGATCAGTTTGTTGTCCCGGAACGCTTTCATGCGTTCCATGTATTGTTTTCGCTGTATCATTGCCTCGCCTTTTTGCCAATTTCACGGCAAAAGTTCAGGATTTCAATACTTTTTCCCCTGCAGGGGAAAAAGTATTGAAATGCAACGCAGTGAAAACCCAATGAGATATCCGGGTTAACGTAGTTCCCGTAAATCAGGAGACAGTATTTTCTCCCTCAAGGGCAGCAGCATGTTTGCTGTTACGGAAAGCCCGTCAACGCCCATACGCAGGAATGTTTCCGTAAGTTCAATGTCCGCTCCGAGTTCGCCGCATATTTCCACCCGTATTCCCGCGTCATGCGCGGATTTGACCGTCATTTCAATCATTTTAAGTATGGCTGTGTGCTGCGGATCATAAAAACGGTCAAGCCGGCTGTTTTGCCTGTCGATGGCCAGGGCGTACTGGGTGAGGTCGTTTGTGCCTATGCTGAAAAAATCCACCATTCCGGCAAGCTCGCCGCTTATCATCACGGCGGCTGGCGTTTCTATCATAATCCCGTGTTCGGTTTTTTCATTAAAAGGCATATTGGCGCGGCGCAGGCCGGACTTTACCTCTTCGGTGATTTCGAGGATGTCCCTCACCTCGCGCGCGGAACAGATCATCGGAAACATAATGGCGATATTGCCGAAAGCCGACGCACGGTAAAGCGCGCGAAGCTGGGTTTTGAAAATTTTCGGCCGCGTGAGGCATATGCGTATGGCGCGCAAACCAAGCGCCGGGTTTTTTTCATCAGGCAGATTGAAGTAAGCGGCCTGCTTATCCGCGCCTATATCGAGCGTGCGCACGATGACCTTTTTGCCTTTCATTCTTTCGGCGGCCTGTTTATATGCGGCAAACTGCTCATCTTCCGACGGGTAATCCTTCCTTCCCAGGTATAAAAATTCGCTCCTGAAAAGTCCTATGCCCCCGGCGCCGTTTTTTATAGCCACATCAAGATCGGACAAATCGTTCACATTCGCGAAAATATCAATTTCCCTTCCGTCGGGCGTGACGTTCGGGCGGTCTTTCAGGGCAGCCAGGATGGATGGGGCTTCGTGTTTTTTCCGGATTTCCCGCAGACTGCCCGACATCGTTTCAGCCGTCTCCCTGTCGGGATCTATGTAGATCGCGCCGGTGAAACCGTCCAGTATGGCGGGCTTGCCGTCAAGTTCGGCCGTGAGCGCCGTCCCGATACCGGCGACGGCGGGTATGCCCATAGACCTCGCAAGTATGGACGTGTGCGAGTTGACGGAACCTTCCGACGTCGCGAAGCCGAGAATCATGCTTTTGTCGAGATTGACCGCCTCGCTCGGCGCTATGTCGCGGGCGGCCAGGATGGACGGGGCGCTTAACTTGAATGTGCGGCATAATTCAGGCCTGAGCGCCTTCTGGATGCGTCCGGAAATGTCGAATACGTCCGCGGCGCGTCCCTGCAAATAGGCGTCGTTCATTGACGAAAATGTCCCGGCGAATTTTTCAGCAGCCAGGTTGACCGCGTATTCGGAGTTTACCTTTTGAGTACGTATCGTATCCGTTACGGATTCGCGGTAATCCAAATCGTCCAGCATCATCTTGTGAATGTCAAAAATCGCCGCGCTTTCCCTGCCGGTTCTGTTCAACGCTTCATGATACAGCTCATCAAGCTGCGCATAAGCCAGCCCGCGGGCTTTTTCAAAACGCGCCACTTCGTTTTCCACGTCGTCTATATTTTCGCGGCGGATCGGCACAGGATCGTTTTCAAGGAAACGCAGATGCCCCATCGCCACGCCCGGAGAAACGCCAAGACCTTTTATTACCAGCATGAACTGTTGTTCACCTCCACATCCGTCCCGAACACTGTAGTTACGCGATTTTGCATATGACCGCGGTGACATCGTCCGATTGCGGCATCCCGTCGGAAAATTCGCGTACCGCCCGATAAAGGCCGTTCACGATTTCCCCGGCGTTTTCCCCGCGATGGTCACGGACATATCCGATTGCCCGCTCCACGCCGAAACAATCCTGTCCCGGATTTTCCGCCTCAACAATTCCGTCGGTCAGAAGCGCCAGCACATCTCCTGATTCCAGCGCGATTTCGCCGCTGGATCCGAACTCGTGTTCTTCCATGAATCCAAGGGGAATATCAATGCTTTCGAGCATACGCCTGACTTCTCCGTTGCGGCCGAGGATAAACCCCGGCGTGTGTCCGGCGCTGGAGTAAACCAGCGACCGCGACGCCGGATTCAGCCGGCAGTAAATCAGCGTCACGAATTTATCGTGCCCCATGTCCGAAACCAGGACGTTGTTTGTCTGGGTGAAAATTTCAGCGGGATCCTGGCTGCTGGGCGTAAACGAACGTATGTAGGCGCGTAATTCGGCCATCAGGAGCGCGGAACTGATGCCATGTCCGCAGACATCTCCGATGGTGAAGCCGATGCAGCCGCCGGGCATTGGAATAAAGTCCAGATAATCCCCTCCGATGGCGTCCGCCGTAAAAGCGGCGGCGGCGAAGTCGAAGCCTTCAACCCGCGGCGGCGGCGTTTCGTAAAACTGCCGCTGAATCTCGCGCGCAAGCCCCATCTGGAACTGCTGTTCCTGCATCTTTCTCTGTTCGGTCGCGTCGCGAAAAATCGTGACAAGGTGAGTAATGTATCCGGCCGGTCCCCACATCGGCGCTATGACCTGTTCCGCGAAAAAAACTTCCCCGTTCTTTTTTTTGTTGGCCATCGTCGCCCTGAAAACTTTTCCGGAAAGGATTGTGGCCCAGAGGTTTTCGTAGAACACCCGCTCATGAACGCCGGAATTGAGGATTTGCGGGGTAAGGCCTTTCAATTCTTCAAGGCTGTATCCGGTAGTGCTTTCAAGCGCCGGATTGACATACTCTATGATGCCGCCCCGGTCGGTGATAATAATGCAGTCGGCGGTCTGTTCCACGGCGCTTGTCAAAACACGCAGCCGCGTATCCCGTTTAACTCTTCGGGTGATGTCGTTAAAAACCACGACGCTGCCGCGGATTTCGCCGCTTTCCCCGTACAGCGGATTAGCCCGCAAAGCGATCCAGAAGCCGGAAGGACGCTGTTCGCCGCTGATGAACATCTCGACGGAGACATCTTCTCCGGAAAGGGCGCGGACATCGGGCATCTCGGCGGGCGTATACAGCGTCAGCCCGTCGGGTTTATAGCAACCCTTTATATCGGACCACATCCGTGGCGAGCCGCCGACGGCGGCGATTTCCAGCAGCTTTCGCGCGGTCTGGTTGCATAGCAAAAAACGGCCTTCCCGGTCGGCGACGACAACGCCCTCGGAGAGGTGATACAGTGTAGACCTCAAGACCGCCAGCTCGTCGGGGAGCGTCCGCGTAGCGCATTCGTTAAAAGAATCAGCCATATCCTTAATCACCTACTTTTTAAAGCCGATTCAATTTAACACGAAAACCGTGTTTTCTTATCCTGAATTCTATCCCGGTTAGCTTGCTAATCGTTCCTGGCCACGTCTAAAATCAACGCTCACAACCCTTGTAACGCCCGGCTCCTCCATGGCGACGCCGAAGAATGTATCCGCCGCTTCCATGGTGTACTTGTTGTGCGTGATGATAATGAACTGGGTATTGCCGCTCATTTCCGTCAGCATCTTCGTAAAACGTCCCACGTTGGCTTCGTCGAGCGGGGCGTCCACTTCGTCCAGGATACAAACCGGGCTGGGACGGAAGCGGAAAATCGCGATGAGCAGCGCCAGCGCGGTCAGCGCTTTTTCGCCGCCCGAAAGGAGCGAAACGCTTTGCAGCTTTTTACCCGGCGGCTGCGCGATAATGTCTATGCCGCTTTCCAGTACGTCGTTTTCGTCCAGCAGGCGGATGTCGCAATACCCGCCGCCGAAAAGCGTCTGAAAGACCTCCTGTATATTTTGCCTGATGGCCGTGTAGGCTTCCCTGAACTGCTCCGCGGAACGCTGGTTGATTTCGGCAATTATCGCCTGCGCGTCGGCGATAGCTTTTTCGATGTCCAGACGCTGGCCGTTTAAGTGCTGATACCGCTGTTCCTGCTCCTGGTAGTCTTCCAGCGCGCGCTGGTTGATTGCGCCGAACTTCTGGAGCTTTTCGCGCAGGCCTTCGTACTCGCTCGCAACTTCTTCGAAATTCCGCCCCCAATCATCATCGGGAATATCCGGAATCAGTTCGGCGACCGGGCGGCCGTCGAAATCGCTCATGCAGTTCCGCTCCAGGTGCTCGATGTCGCTTTCCAGGCGCGTCTTTTCTATTTCTATTTTACCGCGCGTTTCCATCGCGTCTTCCCGTCCGGCCTGGAATTGTTTCAGGCTTTCTTCCGAGGCGCCGAGCGCGGCGCGCAGTTCCGCGAAACTTTTCTGATTTTCCTCAAGTTCCGCCGTCGCTTCCGAGAGCGTCCGGTCGTATTCGATAATACGTTCTTCGATTTCCCCTCGCGCGGCTTCCAGCCCATGTATCTGTTCGGCGACCGCGGCGCTTTCCGCGCGGATTTCGCCGCCGCGGCGGCGCACGTTTTCGGCTTCCTGCCGGAGGCGCGCAATGTCGGCTTCAATGCCCGATTTGCGTTCTTTGCTCACGGCGTAACCGGCGGAAAGAGCGCCCAGTTTTTCCACAATCGACGCGTTTTCCGTTCGCAGCGCCTGCAAACGCGCGTTCATCTCCCGCAATTCCTCGTCGCCCGCGCCTCTGCGCGTTTCGATTTCGGCTATGCGCCCGGCGGCTTCCTCCAGCCTGATTTCGTAACCGGTTTTTTCTTCCGCGAGCTGCTCCAGTTCCGCGGCGGCGGCTTCTTCCGCCTGTTCGATTCCGGCAAGTTCACGCTCAAGGTGAACTATCTTCTGACCGGCGAGCGCGACGTCCGTTTCCAGCCGCCGGATTTCAGAAGCCAGCGTTTTAAGTATTTCCGCGGCCTCGGCCTGACGCTGTTTCAACCCGGCAAGTTCCGTGCGCCCCGCTTCAATCTTTCCTTTAAGCAGAACCAGTTTCTTTTCAAGTTCACGTTTTTCGCGTTTCATGGCCAGGAAACCGGCCATGGATTTTTTCTCGCCCACCGCCGAAAGCATGCCGCGCGGCGAATACGATTCCCCGGAAAGGGTAAGATAGCTGCCGCCTCCGCCGGATACTTCGGCGACGCGGAACGCCGTGTCGAGATCGCTGACCATAATGGTCGAAGCGTATTCCGGCAGGGCGCGTTCGAAGGCCTGCCGGACGTCGGCGTTCATGCGAAGCAGATCGTCGAGGTAGCCTATAACGCCGTCGCCGCCGCCGAGAGCAAGCTTCGGTCTCTCGCCGCCCGGCGCGTGAGCGCTGTACCCGTTTTGCAGCGTCATAAAGGTGCATTTGCCCGCGCCGATGCGTCTGAGCCGCTCGACGCTGTTTACCGCATCGTCGCGGCTGTCGACGAGAATATACTGGAGCGGCGAATTGAGATAATCTTCCAGCGCGGACTCATACGCGGGATCGGCGTCAACGTAATCCGCCAGCGTTCTGGCGCGGCATTCGTCTTCACCCGGCAGGCGCGTGGAGAGGAATTTTTGCACGCCTTCGGAATAGTTGCTGCGCCGCCGCTCTATTTCTTCAAGCGAATCAAAACGGTGCCGCATATGACTATGTTCCGCTTCCGCCGCGGAAAGTTCGGCGGAGAGTTCCTCGATACGCGCCGCGCGCCGCGCGGATTCCGCTTCAAGTTCGGCGTATTCGCCCGACGCCGTTTCCTTGCGCAGGTTTTGACGTTCCAGTTCCCGCCGCGCGACGTCGAGTTCCGCCGCGCGCGCGCGGTTTTCTTCGGCTTTTTGCTCACGTTCGCGGACAAGGCGTTCCGTCCGTTCGGTTATGCGGCGCAAACCTTCCTGACAGCGGGCCTGCTGGTTTTTGAGATCGGCAAGGTCGCCCGCGCCGCGCGCGAGGAAAGAGCGTATTTCGTCGATCTGACTTTCCGCGCGGCGGATGCTTTCCTGCTGTTTTTCGCTTTTGGCCTGTTCGGTTTCCACTCCGAGTTTTTCACGGGCGATTTGTTCATCAATGGCGCGGGAATTTTCGATGAAGCGTTCGATTTCGCTTTCAAGCAGCCGGCCGCGCTCCGCAATCGCTTCCAGTTCGCGTTCGATTTCAACCGCGCGGCGTTCGCGGTTCTGACGCTGGATATCCTGATTTTCCCGCGTGTTTCGCGCGTTCTGCGCTTCCATTTTAAGGGCGGAAAGCTGATCCCTCAGTTGATTCACGGTTTCTTCACGGCTTGCGCAGGCGTTTCGCGCCTCGTCGCGCGCCGCTTCCACGGCGGCCATTTCCGTAAGAAGCGCCTCTTCGCGCTCACCGGCGGCGTGAAAACGCGCGGCGCATTCGGACAGTTTTTCTCGCAGCGTCCGGTCTTCCAGGCCTATTTTCAGTTTCTGAACCGCGCGCATTTGATCCCACAGCCGATAGTACGCCTGCGCTCTGGCGGCCTGCCTGCGCGAGGCGTTCAGTTGGCGCACCAGTTCCTGTTCCGTATCGTGTACACGCAGAAGATTCTGACGGGAACGTTCCAGCTGCATTTCGGTGGCGACACGGCGGCTCCTGAAAAGGGTGATGCGCGCCGCTTCCTCTATCAGGCCGCGCCTTTCGGCGGGCGTTGAGTTCACAATCTGTTCAACGCGGCCCTGTTTGAGAATCGCGTAGGAGTTCGGGCCGAGGCCGGTTCCCTCCAGCAGGAGCTGCAGGTCGCGCAGGCGGCAGCGGTGTCCGTCGAGATAGTATTCGCTTTCGCCCGAACGGTAGAGCCGCCGGCACACGGTGAAATTATTGTGGTCGAACTCCGGAAAACCCGGCGCTTCAACGTGCGTATCCAGCGAGAGGGTGAGAATGACTTCCGCGTAATTCGTGGGCTTGCGTTTCTCCGTGCCGTTGAAAATGACGTCTTCCATTTTGCCGGTTCTCAACGCCTTGGCGCTCTGCGCGCCGACGACCCAGCTTATGGCGTCGGAAATATTGCTCTTGCCGCAGCCGTTCGGCCCGACGATCGCCGTAACTCCTTCCTGAAACGGAAGATGCGTGCGATCACAAAAAGATTTAAATCCTACAAGTTCCAACTTTTTGATCTGATTCATAAAATCCGGCTTTCCCTCTATAGGCTCATCTGCATGGCAGCCGCAACTATATCACAACCGGCGCGCGTGAAAAGTAAAAAAACGCAATATGTCGAGGATATTTTACGGCAGGCCACTATATATAGTTCCCGACACGGGCGCCGGCATTTCGTGTAAGCCCGGACTTTTCCTGTAGATACCGTGCCAGGGCGGCCGAGCCGGCAGGTCGCAGGCGGATTGAGGTGAATTTCGGATTTTTTATTTTGAATTGCGGATTTGAGGAGCGCGAGCGGTCCGCCCGCGCAATTTTTAATAAAAAGCGCAGGAGGCGCGATACATGAATAACCGCCGCATGTGTGGTACAATAACGGCGTTATTGTAAACAGGCTATATTTTCCCGGAGATAAACAATGGCAGTCAGAAAGATAGGAGTGTTGACCGGCGGCGGAGATGTTCCCGGCCTGAATTCCGCTATAAAAGAGATTACGGAAGCGTGCTGGACTGAAAATATCAAAACCGTCGGCATACGCCGTGGCTGGGAAGGGTTGACGCACCTTAATATGGACGACCCGCAAAGCCGCCAGCGTTACCTGATAAACCTGACGCGCGAAAACACGCGGACGATAGACCGGACGGGCGGAACCTGTCTGCACACGAGCAGGACAAATCCCGCGAAAATGAAAGCCGTGCCGGATCATCTGAGCGCCTCGGCGTTTCCCAAAAAGGAAACCAAGACAAGCGTTACTTACGACATGACCAGCCAGGTTCTGAAAAATGTTGAAGCGCTGGAACTCGACGCGCTCATTTCAATCGGCGGCGACGACACGTTGAGCTATTCCTCCATACTCTGCGCGCAGGGGGTACGGATTATCGCCATTCCCAAGACGATGGACAACGATGTTCAGCATACGGAATACTGCATCGGTTTCGCCACGGCGCTGACCCGCGCCATCGACGCCATACAGCGTCAGAGAACGACCATCGGGTCGCATGAGCGTATCGGCGTTTTCCGGATATTCGGCCGTGACGCGGGACACACGGCGCTTTATACCTCGTATGTTACGTCAATACGGTGCGCGATTCCGGAATACAAATTCAATCTCGACAAGATGATTGATCTGCTTCTTGAGGAAAAACGCGACAATCCAAGCGGCTACAGCCTGGTGGTTCTTTCCGAGGGCGCGGAATGGAGCGGTTATCACGTGCGCGAATACGGCGAACCCGACGCCTACGGGCACCGCAAAAAGGCCAGCGTCGCGGAGGATTTCAGCGACGAAGTCAAGAAACGGACTGGAGAGGAAACCACCATAAGCGACCTGACATACGATCTGCGTAGCGGAGAGGCGGCTTTCATAGACAAGCTGATTTCATGCACCTTCGCGCACATGGCGGTTGAAAGCGTCATCAAAAACCAGTCGGGGCTTATGACGGCGGTCGCTCACGGGTGCTACGCCATGATGCCGATTCCTGATTCAAAGATGGGGCCGCGCTGCGTTGACGTTAATTCCATGTACAATACCGAGCGTTACCGCCCCAAGTATTTTAAAAAAGCGGGTTTGCCGGTTTTCCTGACACGAGTTTAATTGATTATGGTTATGAAAGACGAAACAAAATGCCTGCATGCCGGGTATACCCCGCGCAACGCCGAACCGCGCGTTGTGCCGATAGTTCAAAGCACGACATACGTGTATGATTCCACGGAAGAGGTCGCCGCCGTTTTCGACGACCCGACGAGAAGCCTCATTTATTCCCGCTTCGCCAACCCCACGGTTATGGCCGTGGAACGTAAAATCGCGGAACTTGAGGGCGGCGTCGGAGCGATGTGCACATCGTCGGGACAGGCGGCGACATTGTTGTCCGTTTTGAATCTCTGCTCCGCCGGGGACAGCATTATCAGTACGCCTGAGATTTACGGCGGAACCGTCAACCTGTTTTCCTATACTTTCAAGCGGCTTGGCATAGAGTGTATTTATGTCAAGCAGGACGCGGGCGAAGATGAGATAAACGCGGCTTTCCGCCCAAATACGAAGGCTGTTTTCGGCGAAACGCTGGCAAATCCGGCGCTGACCGTCCTGGATATCGAGAAATTTTCCCGCATCGCGCACGCCCACGGCGTTCCGCTTATCGTTGACAACACTTTCGCCACGCCCATCCTGTGCAAGCCGTTTTCGTTCGGCGCGGATATCGTTGTGCATTCCACGAGCAAGTACATGGACGGCCACGCGGTGCAGGTGGGCGGCGTCATCGTTGACAGCGGAAATTTCGACTGGAGCAACGGAAACTTCCCGGAAATAACCGGGCCGGATAAGTCCTATCACGGACTTTCCTACCTGGACGCATACGGGAAAAGCGCTTACATCATAAAGGCAAGGATGCAGCTCATGAGGGATTTCGGCGTATATCCCGCCGCGCATTCCGCTTTCCTGCTCAACCTGGGACTGGAAACCCTGGCCATGCGCATGAAGCAGTATTGCGAAAACGCCATGACGGTCGCCGAATATTTATACAATTCGGATTACGTTGAGAAGGTCATATATCCGGGACTCAAAAGCGACCCTTCATATGCCCTGGCGCAAAAATACCTGAAAGGCTCAAGCGGGGTAATATCGTTTATCATAAAGGGCGGCAAGGAAAACGCCATCCGCTTTATGAACGCGCTGAAACTGACGTCAAACGAGGTGCATGTCGCCGACATACGCACCTGCGTATTGCATCCCGCGAGCGAAACGCACAGGCAGTTGTCGGACGAACAGTTGCGCGCCGCGGGCATTCATCCGGGAATGATACGTTTCTCCGTAGGACTGGAAAACGTGGAAGATATTATTGAAGACATTAATTCAGGATTTAAAGCCGTTCAACCTTAAGGTTAAGTCCATATGCTTGTCATGATGAAATCGCGCGCCACGCGCGAAGAGATTGACGCCGTCTGCCGGAAAATTGAATCAATGGGATTTAAAGCCCACCCGATTCCCGGAGAAACGCGGACAGCCATAGGCATCACGGGAAATCAGGGGCCTATTGAATCCATTTTTTTTGAATCCCTGCCGGGCGTCGGCGAATGCGTGCCGGTGTCAAAACCGTACAAGCTCGTGGGGCGCGAAGCGAAAAAAGAGACCACCGTTGTCGACCTGGGCGACGGCGTGCGCATAGGCGGCAGGGAACTGGTCGTCATGGCGGGTCCCTGCGCGGTGGAAACGCGGGAGCGGGCGCGCGAAACGGCCATGGCGGTCGCCGCCGCGGGGGCGCGCGTTTTTCGCGGGGGCGCGTTTAAACCGCGCACGTCCCCTTACAGCTTTCAGGGGCTGGCTGAAGACGGGCTTAAAATCCTCGCGGATATTCGCGCCGAGTTCGGCCTTAAAATCGTCACGGAAGCCATTGATCCCGAAAGCATAGACCTCGTGGAAAAATACGGCGACGTTATTCAAATAGGCGCGCGCAACATGCAAAACTTCTCGTTGCTGAAACGGGCCGGGAAATCGGCAAAACCCGTGCTTCTCAAGCGCGGGAACTCGGCGACACTGGAAGAGCTTTTGATGGCGGCGGAATACATCCTCGCGGAAGGCAACTACCGGGTGATTCTTTGCGAGCGCGGCATACGGACATTCGCCGACCATACAAGGAATACGCTGGATTTGAGCATCGTCCCGGCGGTGCAGCAGCTCAGCCACCTGCCTATTATAGTTGATCCCAGCCACGGGACGGGCCGCCGCGAAAAAGTCCTTCCTCTTTCCCGTGCCGCGGTCGCCGCCGGCGCGGACGGAATCATCGTCGAAGTTCACCAGAAACCTGAAGAGGCTTTATCCGACGGAAATCAGTCGATTCTGCCTGATGAGTTCGACCAACTTATGCGGGAAATCCGGCATATCGCCACGGTGCTTGGGCGCGCGCTTTTATAGTTTACGGCGCGGGCTGCGGCAAGAACTTTATGAAGGCGCCTGATTCACGATTGTTGTTTGATCCGGAAATGCTTCATCTTAAAGAATTTCCAAGGAGTTTTTTCCGGAGTGATACGGCCGGCGTCGCGCGGCTGCTCATAGGATCGTGGATAGCCCACCGGTATGAAGGCGCGTGGTACGGCGCGCGCATTGTGGAAACGGAAGCCTATCTCGGGATGGATGACGCCGCCGCGCATTCCTGGAAAGGAAGGCGCACCGCGCGCGTTGAGCCGATGTATAAGGACGGCGGACATCTGTATGTTTTTCTCGTTTACGGAATGCACCACTGCGCGAATATCGTGACGGGAACGGAAGGCGTTCCGGAAGCGGTGCTGCTGCGCGGCGCCGAAGGCCCGCCGGCCGCGCCTGTAAAATTACTTAGCGGCCCCGGACGGCTTGCCGCCGCGCTGGGAATAACGGTGTCTTTCAGCGGCATTGATCTGCTTTCGGACGGCGACATTCGCGTGTTTCGCGGCGGTTGCGGGAAAACATGCGCAGAGATAGGCGTTTCTCCGCGCATAGGCGTCGATTACGCCGGGGAAGCCGCAACCTGGCCGCTTCGTTTTTTCGATAAAAACTCCCCCGCCGTTTCCGGCCCCGCCCGGCTGAACAAAATTTAGCCCGGATGTTTAAAGCCGGATATTTCACCTTTGCAACCAGCGCCGATCGTGCTAATCTTTCGTCGCTATTTTGACAGGGTTCAGGCGGCCGCGGGCGGAATGTCCGTAAATGCCGTTGATATTCCGCAATGTGGGCCGTTAGCTCAGTCGGCAGAGCATCTGCCTTTTAAGCAGAGGGTCGCTGGTTC
>Ga0268262_10003180_pt1 | contig 18049 bp, 14 predicted proteins | sample TergutNc150P3_FD_190354 | JGI IMG/M metagenome (GOLD analysis project Ga0268262, IMG submission 190354) | Nasutitermes corniger P3 segment gut microbial community from laboratory colony in Florida, USA - Nc150 P3 (SPAdes) (version 2) | ecosystem: Host-associated > Arthropoda: Insects >...
GGCGGTGATGTCCGCACTGCCGGAAGCGTTGGATATATACTGTCTAGTTACAATACCCCGCCGCCGCCGCCGCCTACCCTCCCTGCCAGAACCAGTACTAAATACGTCAACCTTGACCTTTCCGGCAGTACATTAACCTATATTGAAGTTCAAGCTTTTCAATCTTGCTACGGTCTTACCGGCGTAATTATTCCGAACAGCGTTACCGAAATAAGAGGTTCCGCTTTTAACCGTTGTTACAGCCTTACCAACGTAACAATCCCAAGCAGTGTAACAATATTGGGGGATTGGGCTTTTGGTCAAAATGAAAAACTTACCAGCGTAACATTTCAAGGAACTATACCTGCGGCTGATTTTGGTACTATGGGTGTATTCTTCGGCGACTTACGGGATAAATTTTACGCAACAAATGCAACCAACGGCACTGCAGGAACATATACCACAACCGCTCCTGTAAGCGCCGATTCTGTGTGGACGAAAAAGTAAAAAGCAGATATTAGAGAACAAAAAACGGAGAGTTCTGCTCTCTGTTTCTTGTTCGTGAGTGTTCGTGGTTTAAATATTCTTTATTTGACTCGCAATACCGCCTCTTTCCACTTCCTTCCCCTATCAAACTCATTTAAAAACATCCCAAAACTGGCGCACCCGGGGGAAAGAGCGATAATGTCCGCGCCGGACGCTTTCTCTATCGCGCAGTGAACGGCTTTGTCCAGATCGTTAAAAGGTCCGCTGTAAGAAACGCCGTTTTCACGTAACAGGGGAATAAGTTTTTCACTGCCGGTGCCTTCAAGCAGGATAATGGCTTTCGCTTTTTTGGCGGCTCTTGCAAGAGGGGTAAAGTCCAAGTTTTTATCCGTGCCGCCTGTTACTAAGACTAATCCTCCGCCCACAGAGGGTTCTGTTAACGCTTCTATGCAGACGGCGGCGGCTTCGGGGATTGTGGCGGCGCTGTCGTTGTAATAGCGTATTCCGTTTGACTCATGGAAAAGTTCCAAGCGGTGTTCTATTCCCGGGAAGGTTGAAAGAGCGGAGCGGATAGTATCCGCTTTGCCCCCGAGAGCGAAAACCGCAAGAGCCGCGGAGAGCATATTTATTTTTTGATGACTGCCGGGTGTAAGTATCTTTTGCGGAACCAATTCCGTAATTTCTTCGGGTACTCCGTTAAAGTTAAGAAGACGGGCAAAGCCTCGTCCGCTTGAGTCGATATAACCGCCGCTTTCTCCGCCGCCTAACGCGGATGATAATTCCTGTTTTTGGGAGCGGACAAGTTTTTTTGCTTTTGTTTCAGAAAGGAAAATTTTTCCCCAATTATCGTTTCCGGCTACCGTAACGCAGTCAGCGTCCTGCCCTCGGTAAATATTTTTTTTGTCGTCAACATAGTCTTCCATTGACGTATAACGGTCAAGGTGGTCTTGCATTATCGGGGTTAAAATCGCGGCGGCTGGTTTTAACAGCGGACTTCCGTCGGCGTTGACATTGTTTTTTATGTCTCCCAACTGAAAACTTGAAAGTTCAAGAACTACGTCGTCTGCTTCCGTCAGGTCTTCCAAAAATGTCAGCGGCGAGACCGTGATATTTCCGCCGAGATACGCTTTCCCCGCTTTTCTGTCTTTTGACAAAATCCAATGAAGGGCGGAAGAGGTTCCGCTTTTTCCCTTGGTTCCGGTTACGGCGAAAAGCCTCGCCTTGGATTCCGTCAGGAAAAGGGAAAGGTCAGTTTCTATGCGTTTGGACGCTTGCAAAAATGGGGAGTCGGGTTTTACGCCCGGGTTTTTTATTACGATATCGGCGTTCTTAAAATCATCAATTTCGTGCTTGCCCAGAACATAGCGCACAGGTTTCCGCCCCAAAGCTTCACAGGCGGCATCCAATTCCTTTATGGAAGGAGCGAGGGTTTTCTCGTCTCTTAAATCGGTAACCGTAATTTCCGCCCCATGTTTAAGCAGAAAACGAGCCGACTGGAGCCCTCCGCCGTGCAAGCCAAGCCCCATTACCAACGCTTTTATTCCCTTGTAATCCATGTTATCTTAATACCATGATGACAATTACATGTAAACAGGTTAAATATGCCTCAAAATGAAATTTGCAGGGCAGTGCCCTTATTCGACGATATGGGATTGCCTATCAATTTCGGCTGGGCAAGGCAGGAATACCTTTCCTACGACCCTGTAATGGTTTACGCCGATAAGCAGAGGATAACCGAGTCTGATAGATACATAGTCCATACCCCGACCCACATGGTTATCTTCGAGATAAAAGATGACGGTTGGCTTGGATACATAGGCATTACCATTATTTCGCTGAGGGATAAAAAGCGTTCCACTCAAATTTTCAAGACATATATGCCTTTTGGCTCTTATAATATGCCTGTCAGCAGTAAAATGGGGAAAATAAGCTGCCGTAACAAGAAAATCCGCCTTGATTTTGCCTGCATGGAAGAGGGAGCGAGGATAATCAAGGTTGATGTTCCCAAATTCGGGCGCCACCGCAGTCTTAGGGGGGAGCTGGTTTTAAGCGAATTTGAAGAAGCGCAATCGCTTTATTCCAATCAGCCGTGGAGAAATGAAAAATACGCATTCAAGTATACTCGCTGTTCTCCTTGTTTCTATGTTGAGGGGGTAATTCAATTCGGCGGGACTGAAATTGTATTTACCAGAGGAAACGCTTGGGGTGTTTTGGACTGGAACAGGATTGTACGCCCAAAGACCGATATTCGTTACTGGGCTGCCGCCTGCGGGATAAGCGAGGGGAAGCAGTTGAGTTTCTGCATCGGCTACAGTTCGGCGGATTTTTCGCTTGGGACGGAAAACGGCTTTTTTCTCGATGGAAAATTGCACAAGCTTGACCAGGTAACATTCCACATCCCCCTTTCAGACTGGCTCTCGCCCTGGCGGTTTACAAGCAACGATAACAGGCTGGAAATGACATTTTCCCCCCATCAGGAAAGAATTGATCGCCATAGCTTGTTTTTGTACAATTCCACCCGCAGGCAGGTTTGCGGCTTTTTTTCGGGAAAAGTCCAGTTAGATGACGGTTCTTTGCTGGAATTCCAAAATTTGACCGGTTTTGCCGAACGCAGTAAAATGAGCCATTAATTAACAGGATAAACCGTTATATTTGTCATTTTTTGCCCAAAAACTCTTGTTTTTTTGTTTCAATTTTATTAAAAAGAGAGTATAATATAAGGGTATATACTATTTAAAAGGAACCTTATGAAGAAATTCTTATACAATTGGCGATTTTACTCGTATGGGCGAGAGCAGTATCAGCAATGTATGAATAATACATTCTTCAATAATCTGCAAAATCTAAAACAGGGAAATTTAATAGTTGCGATATACGCGTTTATATACTCTGTTATCCCTATATTAACCGAGAAATTGGATTTTTCAAAAGTTAATTTTTTCAATGTCGGCGTTTGCCTTTTAGTCGCGGTTATCGCAATGATACTCTTCATTATATCGAATTATACAATGCAGCTTATAAATGTAAAAAACTCCGTTATTTATACTCTGATAACATTTTATTATCTTAACCTTGTGTTCTTAGGCATACATCAAAGTATTTGGATAACCCCGGACATACCGGCTTCATTAATTTACGCGTTTTTGGTAATTGCGCTTTTACTGTTTATTAATCCGCCGCAATTTAACTTTTTTCTTACATTATTTGCGTCGGCGGTTTTTGCCGGCTTTTCCATTTTTAAAAAAGATTATCAAATTTGGATTTATGATGTTATTCACATAACCATTGCCGCTTCTATCAGTATGTTTTTCAGCTGGCAAATATCTAAACTGCGAATGGGGCTTGAGTTAAGCGCGGCTCAGCTTGAGGAAGAACGCAACAAATACGAAGATCAAAGTATTACGGACGAATTAACTCGTCTTAGAAACAAGCGCGATTTTACAAACACTTTCCAAAGGTATCTTTCAAATTTCCGATCTTCCGACGATTTTATATGTATCGCTATTGCGGATATAGATTTCTTTAAATTCTACAATGACCACTACGGACACTTAAAGGGCGACGATTGTTTAAGAACGATAGGCGCGGTATTAAATAGCTTGAAAGAAGATTTAGGGATTTATACGGCGAGGGTCGGCGGCGAGGAATTTGGCGCATTGTGGTTTGAAAAGGATGTCGTCAATGTGGATAAAGTTATTAATCATTGGATTGAAGCCATTAAAGCGCAGTCTATTCCGCACGAGAAATCCAAGGTTAACGATTTTGTAACAATGAGTATCGGCGTATATATTTCGAAGTGCGGCGCTTACCGTGATACAAAAGTGCTTTACGATTTGGCTGACAAGGCGCTCTATACGGCGAAGCAGGGCGGACGCAATGCCGCTATTATAAACGGCGATGACATTAAAGAATACAAAATCAGCTTAAAAAAGGATTGATTTATTCAAAGGCGATTTTTACAATATGAATCTTGAAGCGTTTATTCTTGGCTGCGGCGGCATGATGCCGCTTCCCAACAGGCATTTAACATCCGTTTTATTAAGACGCGAGGGCGAGCTTTTTCTTTTTGACTGCGGGGAAGGAACTCAAGTTTCTTTGCGCCGTCTTAACCTTCGCTGGAAAAAAATCTCGGTTATTTTTATAAGCCATACGCACGCAGATCATGTTACGGGTATTCCCGGGCTTTTAATGCTTTCATCTCAGGTAGACAGAGACGATCCCCTTTACATAATAGGCCCGCCCAAAATTGCCGAATATATCGAAGCCAACCGCCGTGTGCTTGATATGTACATTAATTACGAAATAATCGTAAAAGAAATAACCGCTCCCGGGATTGTATATCAGGGCGACGGTTTTCATGTTAGGTGTTTCCCGCTGTCGCATACCAAGCCTTGTTACGGTTATGCGCTGGAAGAAGATATGCGCCCGGGTGAGTTTCATCCGCAGAAAGCGGAAGAATTAAATATACCGATGGGCAAATTATGGGGAAAACTCCAGAAGGGCGAAACTATTCAAACTCCCGACGGCAGGGAAATACGCCCCGATCAAGTTGTGGGCGCTCCCCGTCAGGGGCGTAAATTTTCCTTTGTTACGGATTCTCTCGCCCTGCCTGAAATCTCCACCCATGTTATCGGCTCCGATCTTTTTGTCTGCGAGGGAATGTTTACCCACGATCTGGCGGAAGACGCCCATGAAAAAAAGCACATGACTTCCGTAGAGGCGGCAAAAATCGCCGCTTCTTCGCAGGGTATTAAAAAATTGGCGTTAATTCACTACAGCCCCAGATACACCGATTACGAATTAAAACAACTCCTTGCCGAGGCGCAAGCCGTTTTCCCCGATACCGTCCTTACTAAAGACCGATATGTGTTCCCGATTGATTTTGTTGACTAATTTTGCTAATATACGGATATGAACACCAAGATAGAAGTAAAAAACCTGTCTAAACAATACGGAGAGGTAAAGGCGGTTTCGGACGTCTCTTTTTCCGTAGGAGATCAGCAGGTATTGGGTTTTCTGGGACCTAACGGAGCCGGAAAAACTACTATTATGAAAATCCTCACGGGTTTTCATTTTCCGTCAAACGGAACGGCTTTTGTGGACGGTATTTCCGTGGAAGAACAGCCGCTGGAAATTAAAAAGCGGATTGGCTACTTGCCGGAAAACGTGCCGCTTTACGGCGATTTAACCGTTGATGAATATTTAAGTTTTGCGGCTGACGCTCGTTTTATTCCCGAGCAGGATCGCCCTGCGGCAATTAACGCAAGCCTTGAAGCGTGCGGTTTAACAAATTACCGAAGCCGCAAGATAGAGACGCTTTCCAAAGGCTATCGTCAGCGAGCAGGGCTTGCGCAAGCTATCCTTCATGATCCGCCCATTCTAATTCTTGACGAGCCGACTACGGGGCTTGACCCGAACCAGATTATAGAAATTCGCTCGCTCATAAAAGAGCTTGGAAAGCGCAAGACTGTAATTCTTTCCACGCATATTTTGCAGGAAGTGGAAGCAATCTGTAATCAGGTTTTGATTATTAACGATGGGCGCATAGCTGCGCAGGGAAGCCCCGAAGAAATTGCCGGAACCATGAAAGGCGGCGACACTTGGGAGCTTATCGTTAAAGGAGCGGGTTACTCTGTTGATACAGGCGCAATCAGCGGCAAGCTGTCGGCGTTAGGCGGCATTTCCAATGTGTCGGCGGAAAACGCTGAAGATGGATGTGTTTGCGCTAATTTCTTTATCGGCGAGCAAGACGGTGTAAATGCCGGAGAGCGTATTTTCGATTGGGCTGTTTCGCAGAATTTAAAAATACTAGGTATGAGCAGAAAAAAAATCAGTATAGAAGACATCTTTGTAAAACTTACAAGCGATGAAAAGGAGCGCAATAAATGAAAAAATATATTCCGTATCGCGCCCTCACTTTGGCGCGTAAAGAAATTTTCCAGTATTTATATTCCCCTGCATTTTACGGAGCGGCGGTTTTCTTTATTTTGGCAAGCGTAATATGGCTGTTTTTCTTCCAACGGTATTTTTCTACCGATCAAGCTACATTGCGTCCGTACTTCGGCATATTGCCTATAATTTTTATCTTTGTGGTTCCGGTTATTACAATGAAAAGCTGGGCGGAAGAAAGAAAAACAGGAACAGTTGAATTGCTGTTGACCATGCCTTTTACGGAATGGGATCTTGTATTGGGGAAATTTTTCTCTGCGATTGCCATGTTAGGCGCTATGCTGGTTTTAACAATTCCTCTGCCCTTAACTTTGTCGATACTCGGCAGTTTTGACGCCGGTACGGTATTTTGCGAATACCTTGGAGCGTTTTTACTGAGCGCAAGCGCAACCGCATTGGGTTTATTGCTGTCCAGTCTTTCAAAAAGCCAGGGCGGTGCGTTTTTAGGCACGGCGGTTGTTTTAATGGCTGTAATGCTTGTAAATAACATTACGTTTGTGTTTAACTTTCCGCAGTGGCTTGCGGAATTTATAAATTTCTTTTCGCTTACCTTTCATTTTGAAAGTTTTTCCAAGGGTTTGATTGATTCAAGAGACCTTGCGTTCTTTATTTTAAGCGCGGCGTTATTTTTGTTTATCAACACAAGGGTTATCCTTTTTAGGAAATGGAGATAGATATGACAAAAAAACAAGTTACAATTATTACAGCGTTATCTATTGCCGCTTTTATTCTTGCGTTAATGGTCACCAGCCGTTTATGGTTCCGCCTTGATCTTACAAAAAACAGAGCGTATACGATATCTAAGGTTTCACGTAACCTTCGCAAAGAATTATCCGATCCTGTTAATATCACTTATTATCTTTCAAATAAGTTAAGAACCATACATCCCGCATCCGGCGAAATTGAGGACACATTAAAGGAATATGTCGCTTATTCAAAAGGGAAAATCCGCCTTACGGTACGCGACCCTTTAAAGGTAGGACTTGAAAAAGCCGATGAGCTTGGTCTTCAGCCAAGGCAGGTGCAAACAGTAGAGCAGGATAACGCGAGCCTTATTACCGTCTATTCGGGAATTGTTATTGAGTATTTAGACAAAATGGACGTATTACCGTGGGTTATTTCCACGGATACGCTTGAATATGATTTAACGTCAAGAATACGCTCTCTTGTTAATGATACCGAACGCTGGATAGGAGTAATTGTAGGCGACAATTTCAGGCAATGGAGAGAAGATTTCGGCTATTTAGGCGCGGCGTTAGACGAAGCCGGTTACAGAGTGCGCTTGCTTTCTCCGGGCGATGAAATTTCAGAAACTATCCCTGCGCTTTTTGTGCTGGGAGGAGCGGAAGATTTGGATGACTGGACTCTCTACCGCATTGACAGATACATTCAGCTGGGCGGGAAAGTTCTTTTTGCTGTAAAAGGCGTGTATGTAGATACTGTTTCAGGTTCGATAGAAGCAAAGCTTCATCATAACCAGACGTTACTTGAAATGATCGCATCTTACGGAGCGATCATAAGACAAGAGCTTGCTCTTGACCGTAACGCGCTTACATTGCAGTATCAGGCAAGAATGCCGAACGGCGGAATTCAGTACAGGATTGTGCGTTATCCGCTTTGGATCGGCGTTTTAGGCGATAACGGAAACGGCAAACACCCGGTATGTTCCGCTTTTTCAGGCATCGATCTTTACTGGTCAAGTCCGCTGGAGTTAGCGCCGCCTCCTTCCGTTGAAGCTGTTCCTCTTTTTACAACTTCCGCGCAAGGCTGGTCTATGAGGCAGGCTTTTTATACCAGTCCCGAAATTTCGTATATGCTGGAAATGGAAGCGGAGGAAACAAGGGGCGTAAAAATTTTGGGAGCCGCATTGACAGGAACTTTCCCTAGTTTTTACCGAGGGCATCCTAAACCGGTGCATGAAGGTTCGGGAGAGGAGCTTCCCGATATGCCTGAAACCGCAAAAGAGTCGCGGATAATTGTCGTAGGGGATACTGATTTTGCTACTAATATGATTAATGCGACTCAGGCAAGACATAACCTTGATTTCCTTTTACGCGCCGCCGACTGGCTTTCCAATGATGATGATATAATCGGTATAAGAAACAGACAGCCGCAGACAGGCCGCTTGGACAAAATAGCGGATCCAAGAAATAAATCGATTATGATTAGTTTTATTCAAATTGTAAATGTCGGCATTATTCCGCTTTTAGTAATTGCCGCGGGTCTGTACCTTGCGTCAAAACGTAAAAAATTCGCGCAAACAGCTGAATTAAAAAACACAAAGGAGAAAAATAATGACGTATAAAGATCGACTTACTTTTCTTGGATCGCTGAACGGCGTATTAATAGTATTATATATAGTGAGCGTTATTGTTACATCCGACATCGGCGCTAAATCATCAACCTACGCTTGGCTTGATTCAAAAGCCGCCGAAAAAGCTTTGAAAATTACCGTAAATGACGCTCAGAATAACAGCGAGCTTGAACTTAGAAAGAAAAATTACCAATGGTTTGTTTTGAATAACGGGTTTGAGTATCCCGCAAAGCAATTGCGCATTGAGGATTTTTTGAAAATTCTTACAATGCGTTCCGCATGGCCTGTGCGTTCCACAAGCGCCGGAACTCATGAGCGTTTTGGTTTGACTCAGTCCGCTTCCAGAATAACAATTTTTGCGGAAACGGTTCTTCTTGAGCTGCTTGTGGGTAACGAAGATGTTTTAAAAAATGAAATATATATGCGCAATGCCGGGCAGAATGAAGTCCGTGCCGGAGACAACGCTATTAAGTCGTATCTTTCAAGTCCTGTTGAAAGCTGGTACAATTTAAGACTCATTCCCGAATCCGAAAACGGAAGTATAGATTTAAGCAGTGTGCAAAGGTTATCGGTTTACACTCCGCAGGAGACTGTAGTTTTATCGCGCAAAAACAGGAAGTGGGAAGTTTCCGGCGTTAAACCGGAGAAAACGGATCAAAATAATATTGATAATTACATTCGTCAGGTTATAACAGTTGAAGGCGATAATTTTGATGATTCCATTAAGAGTAACGACCCGAAATTTGACACGACAAGTATTTCAATTGAATTGGGAAACGGCAGAATTATTACTATTCGTTTTACATCCGCCGATGAATCGGGAGGGCGTTTTGCCAATGTAAGCGGAAAAGATTATATTTATTTTGTTCCGTCATACCAGGCGGGCAAACTGTTTAGAAGCGCTTCTAGTTTTGAGACGCAATAAAATTTCTGTATTTTTCCAGATCGCTCTTAAAGGCTATTATCTTTGTCTTTGTATCGCTTTTGGCTTTTTTAAGAGCTTCTGAAGCTTCCAGTAACAGTCTGTCGGTGTTAAGCAATCTGCCTGAACGAGAGGAAAGCCCTATGCAAAGACCGCACGCTTTCATGTAACTGTTCGGGAATCTTTTCACGATACGCTGATAAAATTTTTCCGCTTTGGCGATAGCCGCCTCAAAACCTGCGCCCGGAAGAATTACGGCAAAACCCATTTCTCCGTATTCAAAAATAAGGTCTTTTCCGGCAAAGAAGGATGCCGCTTCTTTTGCTCCTTGAATGAATATTCTTTCTTCTATTGCGTCTGTAAATTCCATTAAGAGGAGAGTTAAATCGTTTTCCGTGGAAGAACATCGGTGTAATTCGGAATCGAGTCTTTCTTTTACATATTCTTCCCAGCCAAGTCCTGTTCGTGGGGAATAAAGTCCGCTGGGACCTTCGCCGGGAGAAAGATTATATTCATCGTCTTTAACAGAGACATTAGGTAATGATTTTGGAGCTATATAAACCGTTTCGGTTTTGCCTTTTGCCATTAACGCCTGCAAAAAGAATGTAAAGAATGAAAGCGCAAACCCTATCAGTATAAGTAATAAAGTTTCTTTCATTATTTTTGTAGATTCGTTGTAATCAAAAGCGTTTGCCACGGCTTTTATATTGGCGTTACGCACATCGGGAAGCGCCAATGGTCTGTAAAGATTTTCCTGTAAAAAATAAAATTTATTTTTAAATCTCGGAGCGTTATTTACCCATGCGATTGCATAGCCCTGTTTTTTCTCGAATGCGTTTCCGCCGTCGGGACCTGTAATGATGATCGCTTCCAGTCTTTTGCTGGAAGAAAGCGCCTTATTAATTGAATTAATAAACTTTTCGTCCATGAATCCTTGAATACCTGCGGACAGAGCAAGGTCGGCGATATTGGAAAATTCCTGTTCCACTTTAATTTTACGCTCGTCCATGCTTAAATAGACTCTGACTGCCCCTTGTACCAATGCGAAAACATAGATAATAATGCAAAGAGCGGCAATAACTGACCCGCCGGCTGACGGGCTTCCTGATTTTTTATTTTTTATTCCCATATTTTTGTTTCTCTGATATAATTATCGGTAGTTTTTATATGCAAATAAGAGATTATTCGCTGCCTGCGGGCTGGTATCCCCGTGAAAAAGGCGCAATTTCCGCATTTTTGTCGGAATTTGACGGTAAAAAACGCTCTTCCCGCGCCGCAATTATACCCCACGCAGGCTGGTATTACAGCGGCAGAACAGCCGCATTGGCGGCAGCAAGCCTTAAACCGCAGGCGGAGACCGTTGTTGTTCTGGGCGGACACTTGGGAGCGGGCAGTCCGCCCCTTTTTGCCATGGAAGACGCCGTAAAAACCCCCTTCGGCTATATGCCCATAGACGCAGATCTTCGCTCCGCAATGATAAAAGAAATCGGCGGCGCGGAAGACCAGTACCGTGATAACACTATCGAAGTTATTTTGCCCATGGCGCAGTATTTTTTCCCAAAAGCGAATTTATTGTGGCTGCGTTTACCCGCCGACATAAAATCTTTTGAAAGGGGAAAAATCCTATCGCAAATTGCGGCGAAATTAAACAAAAAAATACTAGTCTGCGGTTCCACCGACTTAACCCACTACGGACGAAACTACGGCTTTTCGCCGCAGGGTTACGGAGAGGCGGCTCTGCGCTGGGTGCGTGAGGTAAACGACGCCGCTTTTATAAAAGCCGTAGAATCCGGCGACAGCGAAGAAGTCCTGCGCCGCGCTGAAGAGGATAGTTCCTCATGCTCCGCAGGCGCTGTTCTTGGAGCGATGGGTTTCGCCGAAGCGGAAGGCTTGCAAAAAGCGAAACTTTTAACGTATGCCACAAGCGCCGATATGAACGAAGACGGCGATGTACCCGATTCGTTTGTGGGCTATGCAGCGTTTGCGTTTGAGGAATAGAAAACCCTATCTTGACAAACATGTAATTGGGTGTATACTATATTAAGAAATTATCAATATTTTAATATTTAAGGAGTTTTGTATGTCAAAATTTGGTAAAATTTTAATTGCTGTTTTAATTCTTGGGGGTATTTTTGTATTCCCCGCAGCCTCGCAGCAGCAATGGACAAAAGAGGATTTACAAAACACCTATATGGAATATCTGCGTCAGGAAGGGTATGTTCCTACGGTTGACGAGGACGGCGATATTCAATTTAAGGTTGCCGGCGACGTTTACTTCATTATACTGAACGAAACAGATCTTCAATTTTTTCAGATTTATACGGGATTTAGGATGAATTCCGTTCCTGAAGAAGCTGTCATTAACGCGGCGAATTCTTCAAACAGAAACTCAAAGGTTGTTAAGATTGCCTTTTCTTCTGAAAGAAAAGTTGTCTCCATTACCGCTGAATTGCTTTTAAATGACCCAAAAGATTTTATTCCTATTTTCTCAAGAGCGATCTCCCTTATAAGAAACGCGGAAAATAACTTTATGGTTCAATTGAAGAATTTTTCGTAAGAGATATTAAGGAAGATTAAGAGGGTTCTTGTCCGTTATCTTACTAATATCTTATCTATCTGCGTGATGCAATGATTTTTTGTTTCCTCGATTAACTCTGCGGCTGATTTACTGTTTGCGCCTCTGTGTTTTAGCGCGGCGGCTGTCGGCAGCATGGTGGTAAAAATTTGCCTCTGCTTCTCATTTAATCCGCTTTCAGGCAGAGCGGCTATATCGCTGCGGTACTGTTCCAAAAACTCTATACCGCTTTTATTTCCGGCGGTAGCAGCGGCGTGAATATTTTCAGTGTTATGCGCTGTTTTTTTTAACAAATTAATCGGCGCGCCAAGACCCGGGAATGATGTAATTTGCGCATTCATGTTCGCCGCTTTTTCTTCCAGTTTTGTTCTGTAAAAGCGCAGAGAATTTGTTTCATGGTAAATTTGGTTTTCGTTTTCTTTGGGCAGAAAAGGACTGCGGTACAAAAAGGCTGACATTTGCGCTTCCGCAGGAGAGAGGCGTGTCTGCCTTCGGTTAAAGTAGGGGTAAACGTATGTTCCTCTGGCGTAGGTTTGAGAGCGGACATAAGAGAAATCAGCGCCGAAGAGCGTTATATGGTTTGCGCCGAGCGTTTCAGCAAGGGACAGGCAGGCGTAGGTTACATTGCCGCCTGATGTATCAAGCAGGGGCAAAGAACGCCAGTAACGTGAAATGTACAGCGCAAGAGGATGTCCGCTTGAGAAAAAGACAGGCAATGTTGAAAAACGGGAGAGCAGAGGAGGGCTTGCGATGTCCAAAACAAGCGGAATACTGCGTATGTTGCAGCCGAAAAAATGATAGTGGCTGATATGCTGGCAGTCAATGGAAACTACCGCGTCCGGTTCAATGCTGTTGCGCAAGAGAACAGGCAGAGCGGTATCGGCGCAGATAATAAAAACGCCCTTGGATTTATGTTCCGCAAGAGCGGTTAATTGCCCGTCCAGTGAAGGACCCGCCGCAACAATCGCGGCTTTGTCAATTTTTTTAGCGATAAAAGACTTGTCCGCTGTTTGCGCTGTTTTTATGTTGCGGATAATGTTGGAAAACCAGCGCAAGCCGAAATGCGCCTGAACGGTGAAATCCGAAGCCGTTTCGTCTACAGCTTCCTGAATGACGGCGGCGGTTTTGTTAAACCTTTCATCATTATCTGTTCTTGTGCGTAAGGGGATGACTTTAATGCCGCCGTGCAGAGCGGGGTTGTAACGTTCAAGGATGAATTTTTTAATTTCGTCAAACGTAAAATCAGTTAAAAGACTGAAACGGCTGTTGCTTAGAAACAGCGAGTAATCTTTTGAAGATAAAAGCTCTTTAATACCGTCCTTGTCAAAATCTATGACGGCAATTTGCGCAGGTGTTTTAGCGAGGGCAATCTGCGGAGCAAAGCCGCCGCCAAGACCCAAAAAAATTACAAAGCCGGTATCTTGCGGAATAGTCGATACAAGACGTTCGGCTTCACGTATCGGATCAATCGCAGAATGTAACGGGTGGGAACTGCCGTCTTTGTGAATAATCGCAGGTACTATTTCTCCGGTGCGTGAAGATAAAAATGTATAATAAGTGTTATTCATTTAAAGCCTTTATACAAATTTCTTTTAATACGGTTTCCAATTCCCGTTCCGTTACTTCATTTTCGCCTGAAAAAAGCATGGAATTAAGTTCCTTCTTTATGTTTTGCGAGTATTCAGACTGTTTCAATGCGTTAAGCAGGGTTTGTATTCCCCTTTTACAAAAATTATTTGAATTTTCAACTTTGGAAGCTTTAAAAAATTCATCAGTCTTTTTCAACTCGCCTTGCGCCGAGGGCTCTCCGTGTTCAAAAATTTTATTGCCGCCGATGGAAAATATCCGTTTCGGCCACTTGCTTAACTGTTCCTTAAACCATGATGCGTATATATCCATGCTTCCGCCGCCGTGCAGAAGTCTTGAACGTGAATAGCTTTCCGAGTAAAAGGGAATAAAGCGGCTTGCTTTGCCGTAAAATAAATTATCAAAAGCATAAGGTCTTGCGTGTGTTCTTATATCGTTTACAGAGAAATCCAATCCGGCAAGATAGATGTTTCCGCTTGAAAGAGCAAGAGCGAGTTCCACGGCTGTAGCGGTTACCGTGCCCCTTTGCGGAATTATTACAGACGGCAGGGCAAGTTCGTGAAGAACAATATTTTGCCAAAAACTGCCGTCGTTTAAAATTAATTGCGCTGTATTTGCGCATTGAGAGGGTAGGGCGGCACAGAGATTCACGGCAAAGGCGGACTCATTTTTACTTCTGTAAAAGGGGTAAATGTGTTTTAACGCCCAACTGCCGCCGTCTGTGGCGATAACAATATCCGCCGTTATACCGACCGATGATAACGCTAAAACAGAGGAAGATGCGGCAATGATAAGACAGCTGTCTTGCGCTTTTTGGATAACCGGCAGAGCTTGTTCAAGGCTCGGACCAGATCCTGTAATAATAACGGGGTTTTTCATCTGTCTGTATAAAAGAGTATGGTTAATATTACCGATATTTTTAAAGAAATTTTTTATCCATCTTTTTCCGAAAACGGCAGTTGTTCTTTTTTCCGCGTCCGATCGTTTTAAAAACGCAGTAACAGCGGAAAGAATTTTAACATACGTATCTTTAAAGTAATTAAGAGACGGACGCCATTCGATTATTTTAATGCGTTCGGCGTTTATTTTCTGAATATGTGTTTCTAAAAATTTATAAATTTCTTCAGTATCAAGACTTGTTAATGTATAAACATTTTGAAGCGGTTCTTCTTTAAAATTTTCTATGTGTAAAACAAGAATTTTGCTTTCTGTAAAACTTTTCCGTAATGCGGGAATTAAATAGCCCAAACCCGGCTCGATTAAAATAAAACATTCTGTTTGTTTATTTAGATTAAGGGAATCAATATAGCGTTCCGCTTCCGCTTGCGGATTGTAACGTGAATGAAGCTGCGCTCCCAGCTCGGATAAATCGGCGATTATACCAGCCCCAATTCCTTAAAGAGTTTTTTGTAGGAATCGAAGTATTCGGATTTTGCGAATTCTTCGATTTTTTGTTCAGGCAATGATTCAAGAAGCTGATCCATGTAGCTTAAAATATTTCTAAGTTCGGATCTTAAAGTCGAAGGAATAACAAAAGGAGTTTTTCCGTCAGGAGCGCCTGCAGCAGCTGGAGCGGAAGCCGGAGCCGCAACGACGGGGGCAGGCGCTGCAGCAGGTGCAGGAGCCGCTGCCGGAGCAGGCGCTTGTTCCGCAGGTTCGTCCGCTTCTATGCCGGCAAAATCATCCATCGGTATGTCCATCGGTATGTCCGCCGGTACATCCGCTTCACCGGCATCTTCTGCCGGCGGAGACGCTGTGTCGCCAAGAGAAGAGAAGTCGTCGCTAAGAGCGTCTGATCCGGAATCAATTGATATGTCATCAAAAGAATCCATGTTAAAATCTTCTTCATCTAAAGAAGGTTCTGTTAATGCGTCATTTTCTAAAATATTTGACGGTAATACAGGATCGTCAATTACCGCGTCTGACAGATCCATTGAATCATGTTCAAGATAATCGCTGTTTTCGGGAGCTTCCGTTGTGGGGATAGCGCCTTCTTCACGCAGTTTGTCCAATTCATCGCTTTCCTGAGCATGGGCGATTGTTTCCGTATCTTCCTGTGAAATGTCGGCAAAATCATCCATCGCAAGGTCAACGTCTGATGAAGCGGCGTCCGATGACGGAGTATCGTCTAATGCGCTTTCGTCTAACGAAACATCGTCTAACGAGAGATCGGAAAAATCATCAGAGGCAAGAGCGTCATCCGAGGAAGTTTCCTCTGTTGTTACTGTCTCGGTCTCTTCTGAGGTGATATTAAAATCGTCAGCGGCAAGGTCGGCGTCTGATGCGGGTGTATCGCTTAAAGCGCTGTCATCTAACGAAGTATCGTCTAATGAAACATCGGAAAAATCATCAGAGGCAAGAGCGGCTTCATCTGACGGAACGTCGGAAATATCAGCCGGTGAAACGTCGGTTGACGAGAGGTCAAGATCATCCATGGAAAGGTCTGCGTCAGACGCGGAAGAGTCATCGGTTACGGAAATATCCGACGCGGTATCAGTTGACGAAAGGTCAAAATCATCGTTATCAAGGGCGGCATCCAAAGCAGGATCGGAAGAATCGTCGTCTAACGAAATACCGCCTAAGGGGTCATCTGCTGAATTGTCGTCAACTAACGAAACGTCAGACGAAACGTCGGCGGAAGTGTCGTCTGACGAAATACCGGAAAAATCATCATCGGCAATAACATCCGAGGATGTTTCTTCCGTTGTGACGGTCTCGGTCTCTTCTGAAGAGATGTCAAAATCATCTGCGGCAAGAGCGTCGTCTGACGCGGCTTCATCTGACGGAATGTCAATCGACGTATCATCAATTGATGATACATCGCTGTCTAATGAAATATCCGAGGAAATGTCGGCAAAGTCATCTGAGGCAAGAGCGGCGTCATCTGCTGACGACATGTCAGCTGACGAAACGTCATCTGTAGATGATATGTCGGCAAAATCGTCTGTCAACGAAGTGTCGTCTAATGAAATATCAGATGATGTTTCTGTTGAAGTGTCCTCTAAAGAAATATCCGAGGAAGCGCCGCTAAGATCATCATCGGCGAGACTTGTTTCTTCTTGCGGCTCTGATGTATCTATGTCGATGTCTATGCTGTCAGTTTCAAGGGAAGAGGTATCGGCGGTTTCTTCTTCTGCCGCAAAATCATTTTCAGGCGTTTCTTCAGTTCCCGACTCTTCCGTAAAATTAGCGGAGTTAAGAATATTGTCCATTTCATCGCCTGTCAGCGAAATTGTTTCATCTTCACTTTCGTCGGTTTCACTTTTTGTCGTTATCTCGTCGTCGTCAATGGTTTCGGGTATTCCTTCTTCCGTAGTGCCGCCAGAGCTCAGTATGTTGTTCATTTCATCGCCGGTGAGAGAAATTGATTCATCGTCGAAATCGTCTTTTTCGCCGTCGGGCGGAAGAGAACGGATATTGGAAAATTCTCTTTTAAGGTCTGTAAGTTCTGTTCTGATTGAGGAAAGTTCCGAAGCGATTTGTTTAAGAAGATGCGTTGAAACATTGCCGTCTTCTATCTCGCTGGAAATATTGTCAAGGTTGTTTTCGATTGATTTTACCGTTGGTATGCCTATAGTTTCAAATTCATCGTTGGTTATACTGTCATCGCTGAAATCTGTTGTTTCTTCATGCGAGGAACCTTCAAATTCATCAAAAGAAGTGTCCTCAATTTCGATATCTTCGCTTCCGGATTCCGTGCCGGACATACTGAAATCTTCCTTCTGGGAAGCTAACGGATCGTCGTCAAGGTCAATTTCTATATCGTCATCGGGAAATTCGGCTTTTCCTGCGCCGGACGACGCTGAGTCAACGTCAAATACCGCATCATCAAAGGTTAAAGATTCATCACTGCCGGCTTTTCCTGAGGCAGGAACCTCAAGAGCGGAAGATAAACCTTCTTCATCGCTTAGAACCTGAGGTTCGCTTTTTACCCATACGCCGTATTCGTCAAGATCTTTAGCGCTGCCGATGTTTGCGCGATCAGAGTATATCGAAGGTTTTTTGTTACCAGCCATGAACCGCTCCCTAAATTAACACTTATTGTTAATTATCGGTACTTTTTCTTGTTTTACAAAGATTATATCTTATAATGATAGTCTTTTGCAATAACATTGTCAATGCCGGTTTTGGAATATCGCCGTTTTTTTTGAAAAAAGCGGTTTTTTGAAGAAATTTAAGAATAATTAATAAATATCCGTAAATCGAAGTATGAGAGTCTTTAAATACCTCGTCGGGG
>Ga0268262_10003181_pt1 | contig 18047 bp, 19 predicted proteins | sample TergutNc150P3_FD_190354 | JGI IMG/M metagenome (GOLD analysis project Ga0268262, IMG submission 190354) | Nasutitermes corniger P3 segment gut microbial community from laboratory colony in Florida, USA - Nc150 P3 (SPAdes) (version 2) | ecosystem: Host-associated > Arthropoda: Insects >...
TCCCGTAAAATACTCCTCCTTTTCCTTCAATTCCAATCCGTACCGCCTCTAATGCCTGCGATATATTTCTGGGCAATTCTATTGAGAATGAGTGCGATAATTTTTGCTGAATTGTATTATTTACATTACCGGTTAAATTTATAGTAAAAATAATCATATTCCCATTAACAGAATATGTTATTTTAGTATTAGAACTAAATCCGTTAAAAGTTCCTCCGTATTCATTACCTGAAAATGTTCCTCTAAAACTTGAAGCTATGTTTCTCATTTCTCGTATTACTGCAGCCATATCATCAGGTTTTTCAAATGAGTACATTATCACATCGTCAGCAAGGATTAATTTAATTGGAAAAAAAATCAGAAAAAATAAAACTAACACTTTTTTCTTTTCTTTTTTCATAATTACCTCAAAAATAATATGATGAAAAAATCTGTTTATGTATTAAACTTAAAAAACATAACATCGCCGTCATTCACGATATAGTCCCTGCCTTCAAGGCGGTACTTTCCGGCTTCCTTGATCTTTGCTTCGGTTCCGTATTTTAAAATATCGTCAAAAGTGTAAACTTCCGCCTTGATGAAGCCTTTTTCAAAATCCGTGTGAATTACGCCTGCCGCTTTGGGAGCCGTATCTCCGGCGCGGATAGTCCATGCGCGGCATTCATCTTCTCCCGCTGTGAAAAAAGTGCGCAGTCCCAACAGCTTGTATGCGCTGTGAATCAGGGCGGAGAGTCCTGTTTCTTCAAGTCCAAGTTCTTCAAGGAACGCTTTTTTTTCTTCGGGGTTTTCAATGCCTGAAAGCTCAGCTTCAAACTTTCCGCAGATGCAGACTGCCTCGGTTCCTTCGCTTGCCGCGCGTTTTTTTACGGCTTCGATATAGGCGTTGCCGGAGCGGACTCCTTCTTCATCGACATTGCATACATAAAGCTGCGGTTTAAGGGTAATGAAATGACAGTCGTAAACGGCGGCTTTTTCATCATCAGTTAAACCGAGTGTGCGGATAGGTTGCGCGTTCTCAAGTCCCGGATGAATTTTATCAAGGACGGAAATAACAAATTCGGCGTTTTTCTTTTCGGACTGGTTCTTTAACGATTTTTCAGCCCGTTCGCGCCTTTTTGCGGACGTTTGCATATCGGCAAGGGCGAGTTCAATGTCAATTGTTTCCATGTCGGAATCAGGATCGACCTTATTGTTAACATGAATGACATCGCCGTCTTCAAAACAGCGGATAACGTGAGCATAAACCGATGTTTCACGTATATGAGAAAGAAACTGATTGCCCAGTCCTTCTCCTTTTGACGCACCCTTTACAAGCCCCGCTATGTCTACAAATTCGACTGTCGCAGGGATTTTTCTTTGCGGTTTAAAAATAGCCGAGAGTTTATCCAGCCGCGAGTCCGGTACGTTTGCGATCCCTATATTTGGGTTTATGGTGCAGAAAGGATAATTTGCCGCTTCCGCCGGAGCGGAACTTAACGCTGAAAAAATCGTGGACTTTCCAACATTCGGGAGTCCGACAATGCCGCAGTTTAACGCCATGCCGCATTGTAACATAATAAGAGGTTGATGTACAATGAATGAGCATTTAGGAGGCGGATATGGCGTACGATGCGAAAGAGAACCGTTACGAGATGATGAAATACCGCAGATGCGGCAACAGCGGACTTAAGCTGCCTGAAATATCGCTTGGTCTTTGGCATAACTTCGGCGGCGTTGACTGTTATGAGACAGGACGGGAAACAGTTCTAACCGCTTTTGACGCGGGCGTGTGCCATTTTGATCTTGCGAATAACTACGGACCTCCTCCGGGTTCAGCGGAAATCACCTTCGGCAGAATCATGAAGGAAAACCTGCTTCCCTACCGTGATGAAATAATAGTTTCCACAAAAGCAGGTTATGGTATGTGGCCCGGGCCATACGGGGAGTGGGGCAGCAGGAAGTATTTAATAGCGAGCCTTGACGCAAGTCTGAAGCGGCTTGGGCTTGATTATGTTGATATTTTTTACAGCCACCGTCCCGATCCTGACACTCCGGTTGAAGAAACGATGACGGCTCTTGCCGACATTGTACGGCAGGGTAAGGCGCTTTATGCTGGTATTTCCAACTACAGCGCCGAGCAAAGCGCGAAGGCAATTTCCGTTTTGCGTTCCCTTGGCGTGCCATGCTTGATTCATCAGGCGAGTTATTCCATGCTTAACCGCTGGATTGAAGACGGACTGCTTGATGTGCTGGAAAAAGAAGGAACGGGCTGTATTTGTTTCTCACCGCTTGCGCAGGGGCTTTTGACCGGGCGGTATCTGGACGGCGCTGTTCCGGTTGGCTCGCGGGCTTCCAAAGGCGTTTTCCTTAAAGCGTCTTCGATTACGCCCGAGCTCCTTGCCAAACTGAATGCATTGAATGATATTGCCAAAGAAGGCGGCAGAACTCTCTCTTCTCTCGCTATTCTTTGGATACTGCGCGACAAACGCAATACATCGGTTTTAATAGGCGCAAGTTCCGCAGTTCAATTGAAAGAGAACCTCGCCGCTGTTTCCCGGCCGCCGCTTTCCGCGGAAGAGCTTGAAAAAATAGAAGGAATTTTACGTCAGCCGTAAACAAGTTTTTGCCGCTTGACATATTATTTCTTTTTTGTTATGGTAGAAAAAGCGCGGGAATAGCTCAGTGGTAGAGCGCGACCTTGCCAAGGTCGATGTCGCGGGTCCGACTCCCGTTTCCCGCTAGTAATCTCAGATAGTAAAAAAATTCAATTTAGATATTTTTCATAAAAAAGTATGTAACCGTGGGAGTCGGACATACAATCCATTCCTTACGGCACTGGCTGCGAAGCGGACAGATGTCGCGGGTCCGACTCCCGTTTCCCGCTAATAATTTCAGATAGCAAAAAACGTTTCAATTTGAGTATTTTTCAAAAAAAGTGTTTAACCGTGGTATTCGGACTACAATACATATAAATTGTCTAATGTAATTTCTGATAAAGTGTGGTATTATGAAAAAACAAAGGGTGGGATTTACCGCTTGACGGTAAATTGTCGATAATAGCAATATGGGATGGTAAGGTTATGAATGAAGAAAGAGATAATATTGTTATAGGCGCTTTAAAAGGTTGTAGTTCCAGAGAGTCCATTGAAGATATTTTTACACTTTTTAAAATTGATGACAAAACTGTGCGGATTGACAAGCTTAATGACAGTATGGGTAATCCCCAAACTTTCTTTTCTTCAAATAAAATATCTGTTGATGATGAATATGAACTCACAATCCAGATGTTCCTAACCGGATCATGGAAGCTTTCAGAATATTATGAACGGCTGGGTATTGGCGTCTGATGGCAGAATTTGAAGTTACTGATGAAAAACTCAATACAATATCCCGACATTTAGATGTGAATGAAGATACTGTTAAGTTTGTGCATCAAATATTTTTAAAGGTTATTAGCGGCGTAAAAAACCAGTATTTGGCTCATATAATCCGTTGTATGGAAGCTTATGTTCGCAATGAGACTAATAATCCGTTTTTTCAAATTAACTGTTTTCCATTAAATGAAAATTCTCCTGTGCTAAATGTGGGTTGTGCTCAGTATTTTCCCAAAAAATATTTTACAGTTTTTTTCCATCCCAGAATGGAAGAAAAACAACTTCGAGTCTGCCTTGCCCATGAATTAGGGCACTTATTCATAATAGAATTGGTAAATGATAAAAAAAACATTGGAGAAGTATTATTAAATGCAAAGACATTGACAGAACCTCTTTCATCAATTTTTGGAATATTCACTATCATGGATAAAAATGATTTTTATGCAGATCGCGGCAGAAAACTAAATCATCATTCATGGGAGGATATTGTTCAGGATTTTGCCAACCTGTAAGATAAAGTAAAAAATTAACAGGTATATAAACTGTAGGTATCAGCTATACCGGCTTAACTCTTTAACGCGTCTTCAAGTATTTTTTTTGCGATATCCGGGTTTCCCTTGCCTTTAAGTTTTTTCATAACCTGCCCCATTAAAAATCCGAACACTTTTTCCTTGCCTGCTCGGTAGTCCGCCGCGGTGTCCCGGTTTTCAGCCAGAACAGCGTTTACCGCTTCGATGACGGCTTTGTCATCGTTAATCATTAGTAACCCTTTTTCCGCGATATAAGCCTGCGGGTCGGCGTTGTTCATGAATACCGCTTCTGCAGTTTCTTTATACGCGCTGCGGTTTATTTTTCCGGTACAAACAAGTTCAATAAGGGTCGAAAGTTTGCGCGCGTCAAGCGATAAATCTTCAGGCAGAATATTCGCGTTGTTCATCAAACGCATGACTTCGCCTGTCAGAAGATGCGCGGTTTCAAGCGGCTGTCCGCTCATCTTTGAAACAGTCTCGAATAAATCGCAGATGTTTTTGTGGACAGTGAGAACCTGCGCTTCATCTTCCGAAATTCCGTAATCGCGCGTATAACGTTCCCTTTTTTGCTGCGCCGGTTCAGGCATGGTTTCCCTTAACCGTGAAAGCCACGTATCGTCAATTTGAATTGGCAGTAAGTCAGGCTCGGGAAAGTAACGGTAATCCTGGGCATTCTCTTTTGAACGCATACCGGACGACTGTCCTTTGTCATCGTCCCAGCGTCGGGTCTCCTGAACAATCTGTCCGCCGTCTTCAAGTATTTCTGTCTGGCGCTTGATTTCATGTTCAATTACGCGTCCAATAGCCTTGAACGAGTTCATGTTCTTTGTCTCTGTACGCACGCCCAATTCTCCGCCTACAGGACGCACGGACAAATTAATATCCGCGCGGATAGAGCCTTCCTGCATTTTACAGTCGCAGACGTCAAGGTAAAGGAGTATTTCGCGTAATTTTTCAAGGTAGGCGGTTACTTCTTCCGCGCTTCTAAAATCAGGTTGTGATACAATTTCCATTAGCGGCACTCCGCAGCGGTTAAAGTCCATTTGGGTATTGCCGCTTCGCGGATCATGAATTAGCTTTCCGGCGTCTTCTTCCATGTGTATTTCCCGGATGCGGATTGTTTTTTTCCCGCTGCCGGTTTCGATTTCCAAATGTCCGTTACGGCATATCGGAGCGTAAAGCTGGGATACCTGATAGGCTTTCGGCAGATCGGGGTAAAAATAATTTTTCCGGTCAAACTTGGTGTATTTCGTAATTTCACAGTTAAGCGCGAACCCTGTGCGCAGGGCGTATTCCACGACAGCGCGGTTCAGTTTCGGCAGCACGCCCGGCATTCCGGAACAAACCGGACAGACATGGGTATTAGGCTCGCCGCCGTAAGCGGTTGTACAGCCGCAGAAAATTTTTGAGCTTGTCGAAAGCTCGGCGTGAACTTCGAGTCCGATGACGGTTTCCCACTTCATTTTGCCGCTCCCGGTTTTTTTACGTGATGATCGGTTCGGCTTTGATAAACCCGCGCCGCATTTACAAGTTTTCCTTCGGAGAAAGCGTCCCCGATCAGCTGAAAACCAATCGGCAGACCTTGTTTGTCAAATCCGCAGGGAAGAGCGGCGGCAGGGACTCCCGCAAGGTTTATTGATACTGTGTAAATGTCCCCCATATACATCTTTATTGGGTCATCAACATTTTCGTTCAGTTTGTATGCTGTAGTCGGCGCGACAGGAGAGAGTATCATGTCAAAACGGGAGAACAGGCGGTTGTAAGCGTCTTTTATAAGAGCCCTTGTTTGCAGAGCCTTTTTATAGTAGGCGTCGTAATACCCCGAAGAAAGCACAAATGATCCTATCATTATCCTTCTTTTTACTTCCATTCCAAATCCTTCATTGCGCGAGAGCCTGAAAAGCTCCGAAAGAGTTTTTGCGTTGTTACTGCGGTAGCCGTATTTTAAACCGTCATAACGCGAAAGGTTGGAAGACGCTTCGGCGCAGGCGATGATGTAATAGGCGGGTATTAAGTAATCCATTAACGGTATGTCAAAATCTTCGATTATTGCGCCCGCTTTTTCAAATTCTTTGGACGCAGCCAGAACAGCTAGCTTTACGTCTTCTTCTATTCCGTCAGCGAAATAATTACGGGGCAGACCTATCTTTACGCCTTCTAGCCCGGAGTTAGGTTCGTTAAATGAAAACTGTTTTTCGATAACACAGGTGCTGTCTCTGTCATCCGGTCCGGAAATAATTGACAGCAAGGCGGCGCAGTCGTTGATATTTTGCCCGATGGGACCGATCTGATCGAGGGACGAGGCGTAAGCGATAAGCCCGTGGCGCGACACAGCGCCGTAAGTCGGCTTTATGCCCGTAACGCCGCAGAAAGCGCATGGCTGCCGTATGCTGCCGCCCGTATCAGAACCAAGCGCCAGCGGCGCTTCCCCCGAAGTTATTGCCGCGGCGCTGCCGCCTGAAGAACCGCCCGCGACACGCAAAGTATCCCAGGGATTGCGGACCGAACCGAACGCGCTTGTCTCGCTGGAACCGCCCATTGCAAACTCGTCCATGTTGGTTTTTCCGATCACGATCATTCCGGCCTGTTCAAGTTTTTCAATTACAGCGGCGTTGTACACAGGCGTGTAGCCGCCGAGCATCTTAGACGCACAGGTAGTTTCGATTCCCTCTGTGGAAATATTGTCTTTAACGGCAATCGGCACGCCGGCAAGAGGAGAAAGCGTTTCTCCGCTGTCCAGCTTTGATTGTACTTCCTGCGCTCTTGTAAGCGCGCAGGAAAAAGCTTTCTCTTTTGAAACAGGCACAAAAGCGTTAAATTGACTGTCTGTTTTTTTTATTAAGTCTATATATGCGCCGACTGTTTCCGTTACGCTTAATTTTTTATCCTTGATTGCAGCGGACAGCTCCAATGCGCTCATATTTAACATGGTAATAACCTCATTCGACAGTCCTGGGAGCGATAAACATTTCATCGTTTCTGACAGGCGCGTTTTTAAGAATTAGGCCGCGATCAAGGGAAGGGAGAACTTCATCTTCGCGGAAATCATTCACATTATCAAAAGGATGGCTGCGTTCGGGCACGCCGTCAGTATTTAGTACACTGAGCCTTGCCATATAGTCAAGAATTTTCTGTAAGTCCCCGGTTAAACGTTTTTTTTCATCGTTTGAAAGCGTAAGACAGGATAAATCCTCAAGGTACGAGATCAGGCTGCCGTCAATCTGCATGATATTTTCTCCTATTATGAAATAATATCATTTTTTTTAATTGATTCACAGAATTCGTTAAACTCAGGCTCTACCGTTAAAAAAACATCAACCAGTTCAGGGTCAAATTGGCGTCCTCTTTCTTCCAATATAATTAATTTTGCTTTCTCCCGGCTGAACGGCGCTTTATACGAACGTTCCGAACGCAGCGCGTCATAAACATCGGCGATGGCGATTACGCGGGCAAGAAGGGGTATCTCATTTTCTTTTTTGCCGTCAGGATAGCCGCTGCCGTTCCATTTTTCATGGTGATGTTTTGCCATTATGAACGCATTATTTAAAAAGTCGCTGTCCTTCGCGAATTGCATTGACTTTTGCAAAGAATCCGCGCCTTTTACGCTGTGGCTTTTCATAACACTAAACTCGTCATCGTTCAATTTACCGTTTTTAAGAAGGATATTGTCCGGTATTGCGATTTTTCCCATATCATGCAGCAGGGAAGATTCCGCTATTCTTTGAATTTCTGATTCAGTAAACTGATAGCCGCGCCGCGTCAATTCCCGAAGTAAAATGGCGACATATTCGCTTACCCGCCTTGTATGTACGCCGGTGTAGCCGTCTTTTTTTTCTATTAAATCGCTCATCGAATATACAATCGCCTTTTGAAGATTGCGGATGCTTTCAGTCTGACGGTCAACTTCTGATTGCAGTTCCCTGTTAAAACGCTCAATTTTGGCGTTAGATTCATTAAGCTGCCGTATTAAATCCTCTTTTTCGGTAATGTCGGTTACTATCACAACAGTACAGATCATTTCGTCAAATTTATCGTAAACATAATTGAGTGAGATTTGGCATTTCTGCCCTTCAACGCGGCAAACAGCGTCGCAGTTGAAAACAGACGCGTCTTTTTTATGGCGCTGCAATGTCAACGAGTTATCTGCAAAATCAAACAGGCTGAACAATTTTAACTTTGTAAGTTGTTCGGCGTTTTTCTTAAAAAAACTTTCCGAAGCCGTATTGCAAAGCATTATATCGCCTGCATCATCAAGGATAAGCACAGGCAATTTGACAGCCGTGTAAACATAAGCGGCAAGGTTTGAGATATTAAAACTGAAACTGTTATATTGGTTTGCGTAATGGTTGCAAATAAAAATTAGTATCATTACGCCGATAAAAGGGACAATCCCGATTAAGTTGGAATCGGGTGTGAACAAAAGCCCGATAAGCGAAACAACCGATGCCACCAGGGCAATTGATATTGCCGAAGCCTGAAAACGCTCACGTTTCAACGACGTGCTCTTTATCCATTTATACTGCAAAAACACTAAACAGCAGAAAGAGAAAATTACAACCAACAGAACCGACGTGTTAAACAAATAGGACGACAGTATCTCTCTCGATGTGTTGAACGCAATTATAATAAAAAATATGTAGAAAAAAGTAACCGCGTTGGCGGCAATCAAAGCATACTGCAATTTTTTTATATTTTTTGATTTAATTTTGGATAATTTCAGTATAAACGAGAACAAAAACGGAACCGCCATAATTTTTATCATTGAAAGAATCATGTTCTGCGTGCTAAAACTATATTTTGATTCGCCGATGGCGACGCCTTCCAAAAACGCCGCATAATACTGAACGCCGTTATTGGCGGTACTAATTGAGGTTACCATGCAAATGGCAAAAAAATACCAGTTTAAAACGCCTTGCTTGTTTTTCCCCGCAATTTGAAAAACGCCCTGAAAAAAAACTATGAAGGAAATAACAAAATATATTATGGTTAAAATCAACGCCTTTTCCTCTTTATTAAAGAAAACAACTGCGGAAATATTACTTTATTTTTTATTAGGTTGTCAATGAATCTTACAGCCTTGATTTAATGCGCCGTAAGAAGCGTATGCGCCTTGGTAAAAATATGCGTAAAAACCGCGTTTTTTTGTTGACAAAACCGCTATAGTGTGATAGTGTAGTAGTACACATAAGGAGGTAGTGCTATGCCTTTATGGGAACAATGGAGACTGGCGTTTGATGACAGGATGCCTATTTACCGCCAGATTATTCTCCAGTTCAGCCGGGCGTTTGTACGCGGAAATATTCAGCCGGGGGAACGTATCCCGTCCATCCGTGAATTGTCCGCATTGTTGAAAGTCAACACAAACACAATACAGCGCGTTTATCAGGAAATGGAAAGGGACGAAATGATAAACAGCAAACGGGGTACGGGTTATTTTTTAACGGAGGACAGGAAAATGATTGAAAAAACGCGCCGTAATCTGGCGCAGGAGTCCTTGAGCCGTTTTGTCGAAGAAATGCGCGCGCTTGGCTGCGCAGACGCGGAAATCCCGGACGAACTTGAATTATTTATGAAAGGAGGAAAAAAACATGCAAACAATTTTCGAAATCTCAGGCCTTAAAAAACAGTTTAACAAATGCGAAGCTTTGCGTGGTGTGGATATGTCCGTTCCGGCTGGGCAGATTGTCGGACTGCTTGGGCCTAACGCATCCGGCAAAACTACGCTGTTAAAAATAGCAGCAGGATTGCTTCAGCCGTCGGATGGGCAGTTACATTACTATGAAAACGCCCAGCCTGGGCCGGATGCCAGAAAAACTATCGGTTTCTGTCCTGACGCAATGGTGTTTCCGCGCTGGATGAAGGTGCGGGACGCATTCACTTTTTATCAGGATATGTACGATGATTATTCACAGCCGCGTGCGGACGAACTTATACGTATTCTTGAACTTCAAAACATTCAGGACACGTATATCCGCAGTCTGTCCAAAGGAATGAGAGAGCGCCTTGTTATGGGTTTAACTTTCTCGCGCGAAACGAAACTGTACCTTCTTGACGAACCGCTGGACGGAATAGACCCTGTCGGGAAAACGCGCGTAATAGAAGCAATAATCGCAATGAAGCCGGAGGGAGCGTCTACGCTTGTATCGACGCATCTGGTTAAAGATATAGAACGTATTTTTGACAGTGTATTCTTTCTTTCAAAAGGAAAGATTGTATTTTCAGGAGCTTGCGATGTTCTTCGTGAAGAACGGGGACAAACCGTAGAACAGGCTTATTTGGAGGTGTTTATCAATGAAAGCTCAATTTAAGTACGCATTTAAAACAGGACTTACATTCCGCGGAGAGGTATTTGCCGTTATCTTCGCAATAGACGCGGTATTCATCATTCTTGGATCGCTTGGTTTACTGCCGTATGCCGCAAAGGTTACCGCCGTGTCCCTGGGCGGAGTGGCAATTGCCGTTATGCTGGTGTTTGACATAATAAGCGATATCGCAGTTATACGCCGTATGTTCTCCGTACCGGAAGCATATCTGTACGCGCTGACGCCTTCGCCGCGCCGGAAAATTATTCTGGCAAGCGTTATTGTTACGGCAATACTGGATATTGTTACAATGGCTGTTGTTATTACCGCTGAAGTATGGCTGTCGTTTATTCTGGCAGGTGTAGACATCTGGAGCAATGCATGGGTTACCAGTACGAACGGTCCGGGTTTTTTGTACGGGTTTTGGTATGGACTGTTATTGGTGTCCGGTTATCTTCTTATAATGATGATAATTTTGTTTTGCATAACGGCAAAAAAGTCAATATTGTACAAGTTTCCCGCATCGGGGTTGCTGGCTTTTCTTGTTGCATGCGGATGCATTTATGTTATCAGCCTGCTTCAACTGGTATTGTTTCCGTTCGGCGCTTTTGACCGTTACGGCTTGTTTATAACTATGACACTTGGAGAAAATGCCTTGCCGTTTTACGCTTTGCTCACCCTGCTCGAAGCAGCAGGGTTGTTTGTAATAACATCAAAACTTATGGAAAGGAAGATAAATCTATGAGAAAAAACATTTTATTTGTTTTGTGTACTGTATTCGTTCTATGTTTTTACGGTTGTGTACTCATCAATTTTTCGAATGAAAACAGAGCAGCATCCGGAAGCGGTTCAGTATCAGGAAAAGGCGTTCCTGAGAAATATGAAATAAGGGTCGGCGAATACAACAGAATTAAAGTTGAAGGAGGCAACTGCGAAATCCAATATTACTCAGCGCCTTCAAATACCGTTACTCTGGAAGTCCAGCCCAACCTTCGCGAGTATTTTGTAGTAGAAGTAAAAAATAGTGAACTGATTGTTCGCACCACAAAAAGGATTAATACCTACTCAAATAAATCCTTTACCCCGGTCATAACGGTTTCCACACCTGTGCTAAACGGTCTGACTATAACGGGTGCGTGTAAATTAAAAACGAACGACAAAATTAAAGCTGACACTTTTATACTTGAAGTCAACGGCGCAAGCGCGGGTAAAGCCGAACTTGATGTGAAAAGCTTTAAAGCAAGCATATCGGGAGCGGGCAGTTTTGAACTTTCCGGCAGGGCGGACAATGCCGAAATTGAGTTATCAGGAGCCGGTGAATTGAACGCTTTTTCACTTCAGATGCGTGAAGCACAAGTAAATCTTTCCGGTGCAGGTTCAATAAAGATAAACTGTTCCGAAAAATTACACATTAAGGCCAGCGGAGCGAGTGAGGTGGAATACATGGGGTCTCCGAATATCAGTCTGAATACAAGCGGAGCTGTCAGTATTAAAAAGGTGAATTAAAATGAGGTTTTGCAGTCTGACCACATCGGTCAGACTGCATTTATTTTTATTATTTTGACAACAGCCTGTTAAGCCGTTTCACAAAGTCCGCAGGATCATTCAATTTTATACCTTCTACAAGAAGCGCCTGATCAAGTAACACTCCCGCGACATCGGCAATAAGTCCTTCATCGTCAACGTCTTTAAGCCCCGTTACGATTGGATGGTCGCCGTTCACTTCCAAAATCGGCTTAATGTCGGTCATGGCGGTCTGCCCCATTGCCTTTAGCATCTGAGCCATCTGCATTGACGGATCGTTTTCGTCCGCGACAATGCAGGACGGAGAATCGTGCAGGCGGCGGGAAAGTTTAACGTCTTTTACGCGGTCGCCGAGCGCTTTTTTCAGTTTTTCAATGACTGGCTTGGCTTCCTTTTCGGCGGTCTTGTCTTTCTTTTCACCTAACTCTTCGTCCGCGCCGGCGCGGTTTACCGCTTTAAGTTCCCAGCTTTGGCTCTCTGTTTTTCCGTCCGCGCCCGGAGTTTCTTTTCGGTAACTGTGCAGGGCGGGGATTACAAGATCGTCAATTTCGTCAGTCATTATCAAAACTTCAATCTCTTTTGCGCGGTAAGCCTCCAGAAGAGGAGAAGCCCGCAGTGTTTTTTCATCGCATCCGTTTGATGCGCCGCCGCCCGTAATGTAGTAGATGTTCTTTTGATCGCTTTTCATGCGGGAGACATAATCCGCAAAACTTGTCCATCCTTCGACTGCCGTGCTTTTAAAACGGACAAGTTCCTGAAGCGCCTCGCGGTTGGCATAATCCTGATAAAGCCCTTCCTTTAGCGGACGGTTATACTGTTCAATAAACGTTTCCCATTCTTCTTTGGCTTCGTCAGAGCCTGAAACCGCGTTATCTGCAATTTGCTTGAATTCGGAAAGCAGTTTTTTTACGGAGGCGTTTTTAATATTAAGGAGTATTTTATTTTGCTGCAAAATTTCGCGGCTTACATTGAGGGGAAGGTCTTCTGAATCAATTACGCCGCGCACAAAACGCAGGTAGGTCGGCATAAGTTCCTTGTCGTCATCTGTAATAAAGACGCGCTTTACATAGAGCTTTACACCGGGTTTATAGTCAACATTGTACAAATCAAACGGCGCTTTTTTGGGAATGTAAAACAGCGTCGTGTATTCAAGAGTTCCTTCGGCTTTGGTATGAATGTAGTGCAACGGTGTATCGCTGTCATGTCCGAGCTGTTTGTAAAACTCGTTGTAGTCTTCTTCTTTAAGCTCCGTCTTTGCCTTCCGCCAAAGCGCGGTCCCTGAATTTATCCTGTCGGTTTTTGTCTTGCTGCCTTTCTCGTTGCCTTTGTCGTCCCACTCTTTTTCATCATAGGTAAGGAAGATCGGGAACGCCACATGGTTGGAGTAACGCTTGATAATATCTTCGATTGACCAGCGGTTTGCGTATTCGGTCCCTTCTTCGGAAAGGTAAAGAATAACTGTAGTTCCCTGGCTGTCTCTTTCGGCTCGCTCGATTTCAAAACTGTCCTTGCCGTCGCTTGACCATTTCCATGAAGCGTCTTCGTTCGCTTTGCGGCTAATCACTTCGATCTTATCCGCAGCCATAAAGGCGGAATAAAATCCCACCCCGAACTGTCCGATAAGGTTGGAATCTTTTTTAGCGTCTTCTGCGAGTTTTTCAAGAAACGCCTTTGTACCCGAGCGCGCAATAGTCCCGAGCGACTCAATTAAGTCCGCTTCGTTCATGCCGATACCGTTGTCGGAGACTGTCAGGGTTTTCGCGTCTTTATTAAAGGAAATATCAATGCGCGGATCGAAATTGACGGATTTGTACGCATCATCCGCCACAGTAAGGTATTTTAGCTTGTCCAGAGCGTCTGACGCGTTGGAAACAAGCTCCCGCAGAAAAATCTCCCTGTTTGAATAGAGAGAGTGGATAATAAGGTGCAGCAGCCGGCTGACTTCGGTCTGAAATTGGTGTTGTGCCATAATGGGCTCCTTATGATAAATTAAATAATTTTCTTTAATATAAACAACGGTTAATTAAATGTCAAATAAAAAGCCGGCGCTGCTCTCAAGATGCCGGTGTTAATGATTAATCGTTACATTGAAAAAAACACTCTGACGGTTTACACTGTCTTTAAGGAGAAAAGATTATGAAAAAATGGGTTTGTTCAGTTTGCGGTTATGTACATACGGGCGATCAGCCTCCGGCGCAATGCCCTCAGTGCAAAGTCCCTGCTGAAAAGTTTAAAGAACAGGTTGAAAGCGGCTCATACGCTTCCGAGCATGTAGTAGGCGTGGCAAAGGGCGTAGATGCGGACATTGTAAAAGATTTGCAGGCGCACTTTAACGGCGAATGCTGTGAAGTGGGAATGTATCTTGCAATGGCGCGCGTAGCGGAACGCGAAGGTTATCCTGAAATTTCAGAAGCATACAAACGTTATGCTTATGAAGAGGCGGATCACGCATCACGTTTCGCGGAATTGCTAGGCGAAGTTATCACGGACAGCACGAAGAAAAATCTTGAGCTGCGGATTGAAGCCGAATTCGGAGCCTGCGCCGGAAAGACCGACATCGCCAAAAGAGCCAAGGAAAAAGGGCTGGATGCCATTCACGACTCTGTCCATGAAATGGCGCGTGATGAAGCCCGCCACTGTTCCGGCTTTAAGGGACTGCTTAAGCGGTATTTTTAACCTTTGCCGGACAGCTTTAGTTTTTTGTGAAGCAAACACCACACAAGGCGTTCGGACTTTTCGGACTAAAGTCCGCGCCTTACCGGTGTTTTGCGGAGTTCTCCAATCTTGGTTGATTATTACTCCGCCGGAAATTCAGATTTTACGCTTTATATGGCATGGCGCATAACTACTTGCATACGGCATTAAGTGTTATATATTTTTAATTCTATTCAGGCAGCTTAATCTCAAACCAAAACATACTGCCTTTTCCGGTTTCAGATATTACGCCGTATCTTCCGCCGTGTATGTCAATGATTTTCTTCACGATTGAAAGCCCCAACCCCGAGCCTGTAACGGCGCGTTTATGCGCTTTCCCGCTCTTGTAATACCTGTCCCAAATAAACGGCAACTCAGTCTCGGCGATTCCTTCGCCGTAATCAATAACGCTTATTCGCACATGATTATCGGCAACCGTCTGCTCTATCAATACTTTCCTGCTGTCGCCTGAATAATTTACGGCGTTGATAAGCAAATTATAAAACGCCCTGTCAATTTTCGTTTTGTCAGCGTCTACAAATACATCGCCGTTATGGGAAAATTTAATTTCAAATCCTTCTTTCTTCAATAGTTTTTCAGTTATTTTCGCCGTTTCCGAAATACTTTGAGTCAGATTATAGCGTACGGCGTTGAGCTTCTCCATTTCGTTTTCAAGTTTCGAGATGTCAAGTATATCGTTGACAAGAGTGGTCAGCCTCTGAGTTTCGTCCATTATGGTCTGCGTCTGCTCGGGCGTGATTTCTGCGGGAAAATCACGCATCATTTCAGCGTAGCTGTAAATCAGGGCAAGGGGCGTGCGTAAATCGTGCGATACGTTGGCCAGCAGCTCGCGCCGCAGGCTTTCTACCCGGCTTAATTCGACAGCCGCCGTGTTCAATGTGTCGGACAGGGCGACAATTTCATGGAACCCCTTGCCTGAGAAGCGCGTATCGTAGTTTCCGTTGGCAAGCGTCATGGCACTTTGGCTGATTTCCTCGATAGGTTTGGATACGTTTCTTGCGATAATGAACGCTAAAATTACCGAAAAAAATAAAATAATACAGGATATGCAGTATAACTGATAGCGCAGCGTAGTTACAGTCGCGTTCACAGGCGAGATAACGGCGCGGATAATTACGGCTAACTGTTCGCCCCTACTGTTATTCGCCATTTTTACATATATAAGGGATTGGACAGGCTGCCGTCTTGCCATCATTGTTCTGGCGGACTCCGTATTAATTCCGGGACGGACTTCTGTTGAAAGATTCTGCATCCTGCCGGCAGTTCTGGCGGACTCCGTATTATTCCTGAGACGGTCTTCCGCCGAAGGAGTTATATATTCGTAAATCTCTCCGCCGTTGTCCTTCGCTCTCGTTATTAACGCGACGTTTTCTTCAATTCTGCGTCTGTTATCAGGCGGTATTCTTTGTATCAGGTCTCCCTGAAAACTCCTTCCGTTTGGATCTGTAATATTAACTGTAATATCGTTGTTATCTGAAATACCTTTTATAATTTCGTTAATATTCTGGCTGTCAATGTTATTAATAATTTCAACAGCGTTGCGTTTTATTTCCATAACTTTTATTTTTTTATAAAACGCGTCAAGAAAAACAATTTGAAACAGCCATAAAACAACCAGCAAGAGGGCGCAAAAACCCAGCAAAAAAGCAAAAAATTTCCATTTTAACCGCAATTTATTTAAGTTCACGGTTTAGCCCTCGAACCTGTAACCATGACCCCGCAGGGTTGTGATTAACCCTGAGTACGGCCCCATTGCCTTGCGCAGAAGCTTCATGTGTGTGTCCAGCGTTCTTACATCGTCAATGTTTTTATAACCCCATACGTCAGTCAGTATTTTCTCACGGGGTATGGCGGCGTTTTTGTTCCGTATCAGGAAAAAAAGCAAATCGTATAACTTCGGAGCCAGTTCCACCTGTTTGCCGTCAATTAACATTTTATAGGCCGTCATGTCGGCCGAAAATCCGTCTTTTGTGAATATCTCGTGAGCGCCGCTGTCGGGGACGGCCGTTCCTTTCCGTCTGAGTATGGCGGCAATTCTGAGCATTATTTCTTTTGATGAAAAGGGTTTTACGACATAATCGTCTACCCCGTACTCGAAGCCTAAAACTTTGTCGTATTCTTCGCCTCTTGCGGAGAGCATGATGATGGGTACGTCGGATGTTTTTCGTATTTCTTTGACTGCCGCAAACCCGTCCAATTCGGGCATCATTATGTCCATGATGATAATGTCGAACTTTTCTTTTTTGCAGGCTTCCACCGCTTCGATGCCGTTACCGGCCTCCGCCGCTTCATGCCCGTCAAACTGCGCGTAACGTTTTATTACAGAGCGCAGTCCGGGTTCATCATCGCATATTAATATTTTTGCCATTTATTTCTATAAATAGGGTTACATAATATACGGTTTTTTTCAATAACTGAGATTTCATGCCGCTGCGCAAAATAAGCGGCAGGTACGCTTACTGTAATTATGTATTATTCTTGCTTTTTTCTCCGTTTCACATTACATTATCCTTACGGACGTTATCGTTGAGTTCAACGAAGCGGTGTTTCGTCATGGGATTAGCAGGGAGGATATTCTATGCGCTCTCAAAACGAAAATACGCGCAGGTTCTATTGGAGAGTTGCCTGAAAAGTACGCTGTCATTGGTTTTGACCGTTCCGGTAACCCTCTTGAACTTATGTATAATCCGGTAGACGATAACACTATTTCCGTTTTTCATGCAATGAAGGCTCGTAAGAGTTTTCTAAAAATGCTTGATCTTTAACAGGGGATAATTATGGCAAGATTGACTGAAGAAGAAGCGTACGCTCTTGATGATTATGTTACCAACAATGAAATTACGCTTGGTCCTGACGGAACCGACTGGCTTACACAGCGTGAAATGCGCCTTTGGGGAATGTCTAATATAACCGTTAATTATCTCATGACGAAAGCAACAGCAGATCATAAAAGCCCTGCGCAAATTATTGACGAATTGGTTGGTAAAGAAATAGCCGCCGCTGATTTTTAGCATAACGCCGCTTTCAGCGACACTTATCTTAAAAAAAGCCATAACTATCATTAGGCAGGTATGTCGCATAGAAAAGAATTACCCCGTATTAATCAACTATTTCTTTCAGGCGGCAGGGCAAACTCCCCGCCGCCGTAAGAGAGCTTTTTTAAATACTGTTATTATGATATACTTAACAAATGCAGTTGTCATATACCTGTTGGGAAGCAAAAGAAGGCGGATATGTAGGCTATCTTAACCAATACCCTGATTATTGGACACAAGGTGACAGCATAGAAGAACTGGAAAAAATGCTTATTTCACTCTACGGCGATATTATGCAGTTTGATGATATTCAGTCTCCTGTTCCTGAACATACAGGTTTAGTTGCCATTCCTGTATGAAGCGCCTTGATTTAGTAAGAATCATTAGACTTGTTTAATAACCAGTTAAGCAATCCGATCATAATTTATAATACCACAAATTAATTTCATCCTAAATGAATGCCGATTGCAGTAGTGACCACGGTAAGGGTATGACATACATTTGAATACTTTTATCTTTCCGTTGATATGTTCAATGACAACACGCCGTCTCGCAAGCCGCTTATTATACGCTTTTTCCCTTGCAGTC
>Ga0268262_10003182_pt1 | contig 18047 bp, 13 predicted proteins | sample TergutNc150P3_FD_190354 | JGI IMG/M metagenome (GOLD analysis project Ga0268262, IMG submission 190354) | Nasutitermes corniger P3 segment gut microbial community from laboratory colony in Florida, USA - Nc150 P3 (SPAdes) (version 2) | ecosystem: Host-associated > Arthropoda: Insects >...
CCACATAGCAAATCCCTCGGAAATCTTTATCATGTTTCATAAAAAACTCCTCCTAATAAAATAGATGAAAAATGGTATAAACACAGAAATGCCATCGAGTAAACCCGGTGGTTGCAATATCATCAATACTACTAATATGGTCGGTATACCTCACACGCTACGGTAGCGATACCATATAATTAATATAAGTATGTATTATACAAAAAGCAACTTTTTTTTAATTTTTTTTAGGGGCGATAAGAGTATCCGACCGACTGACACCTTCCAGGCGTCTTTTTGCGGCTTTTACAGCCCCGTACGGCGGTCGCCGCCCATTCTTAATATCCATTTCGGCGGCAAGTTTTATCGCTGTTTATCATCACCCTTACCATATATGGTCAGCCTATCTCAACATAATCGCGGACGTCGCTTTGCGACCGTCTCTAACCGTTTCGACAAGATAAGCGCCCGCCGGAATCTTGCGCAGAGCGAAGCTCGCGCCGCCGGTTGACTCGAAAGCGGCTACTGTCCTACCGGTCAAATCGACCACCTTTATCCGCACCTTAGATTCTGACGGCGCGTTGACGGTAAGCGTCCTGCCGGTTATCGTGACTGTCGGCATTGAACGCGCGACTGATTTTGAGACGCCGGATATATCCCGAATTGCCGTGCCGCCTCCCGCTAACTCTTTGATTCCGGCAACGAACTGCGGGTCGGAAAAGGCGGGAGGCGTGCTTTTGCGGTTATAATAATAAATCACTTCGCCGTTATCGGGATTCAACTGAATATCCCACAATACGGGACACATCTCGCGCGAGTATATCGCTTTCGCCACTTTCAATGTGTAATTAGTAACCTGCGCTTGAGTCCGTCCGCGCGCCTCGTTTAATTTCGCCGCAAAACCGTACTCGCCGATGATGACGGGAATCCCCTTGTCCGCAAAGTTGGTCTTCATTTTGTTGATTTCCGTGTTTAGGCTGTTGATATCCGACGGCGTCCCCCATGTGCCGATAAACGCCGTCCATTCGCCATCTCCGTTTATGTGGGTAAACCCGAACGGGTCGTAGTAGTGTACGGATACCGCGCAACGGCTTTTGGGATCGGCAGGCATTTTGAACATCGGGTCGCCGGTACGGTCAATGTTTGTGTCGTAACCGGCAATAAGCAGATGGCGCTCCCCGTTGTTGCCGCCGGAGGCGCGAACTATATCGACAAATTTTTGATTTATCGCGTTCAACAACCCAAACGCCCTTGCCTTACCGGTTGTCCCGTTGCTGTACATATCTGTCCATACGCTCAACCAAACACCTTCCTCATTCATAGATTCAAGTATGAGATAATCGCCGTGGTTTTTAAACTTGTCGCATATTTGAGTCCAAATGCGAGTGTATTTCTTCATGCACTCCGCAGAGTCATCGGGGAAATCGTCTTTTATCCATCCTTGATGGTGGATATTGACAATAGCGTACATACTGTCCGCCAGTACCCAATTAACCACCTCTTCAACGCGATCAAGCAGCGCGGCGCTTACGGTATAAGCGCCTCCTTTCTCATTGCCGGCCATTAAATTCGTCCATGACACGGGTATGCGAACCGTTTTAAAACCGGCGCTCGCGTAGCCGTCTATCATGGCTTTTGTGATCGTAGGGCTGCCCCACGCGGTTTCATAAGCGTTTACGGTCGTGCCGGCAATCCAGTCGCCGTTTGACTCAAACGTGTTGCCCAGATTAATCCCGAGCCCCATATCCTTAACGAGCGCCATCGTCGAGATATCCCGCATACCGGCGGAATACGCGCCGGAAGACAGTAACCCTACACACAACGCCGCCGTCATTACGGCGGTAACGATACTTTGATTTTTCGACATACGCCAACCACCTTTAATTTAACGGTTAATATTTCACTCCCCGCCCTCCTCAAAATGCACCGCCCGGTAAACCCAAACGTCCGCCCGTTTCCAGTCGTCCCGACCCGCCCCTGCCTTCATGGCTAAATGCTCCAAAAACATCACCTTATCAGGCAACTGCTCCCACACCTGCGGTAAAAATGTCGACTGGCGCGAGCCTAACTTCAATATTACGCCGTGCTCAAACGGCACCAATTTTTTCAGTATCTCATCCGCCGACTTCGCGCCGAGCGGCGCGGGCTTGGTCAGCACCGACACCTCGATCTTTATCTCCCCAAGCTCCGCCGCTTTGACCCTCGGGAAGCGCGGGTCGTGGAAGGCGGCGTTTATCGCGTTGTCGGCTATGCCCTTGTAGAGCGGCTTGATCGGTTCGATATTGCCGATGCAACCACGCAACTGACCGTGAGAATTCAGCGTTACGAAGCATCCGTAATTCTGCGCAAGCCTTGACAACTCCGATTTGGGTTTGGGCGGGGACGGTTGCGTATCGCCGCCGCCGCGCACCGCCGCGGTTAGCGTCTCCCTCGCCAGCTTCAGCATGTACTCTTTCTCTTGCCGATTGAAACTTTCCGCCGTATCGCCCGCCGCGCTCCGCTTGACAAACGCGATCGCCGCGTACCCCACAACCCTATGCGGGTCGCCGTACTCCGGCGCGGTATCGTAGGAGGTTCTCGCGTCTATAAGCTCCGCGGCAAGGCCGCGTTTGGCGGCTATCTCCATGACGACCCGAATCGCCGTGTCGCCGCAGGCCTCCATGAAGCCGTCGGCGTTGCCGGAAATAACGGTGGAGATCGTCGCGTCGTCTATGTCGCGGGCGTCCCTCTGCGGCTGGTAGTGGGAGAGGTCGCTTGACGCCACGACCATCGCCGTATCGTCAATAAACGGCAGCAGCATCTCGGCGACCGCCTTTGCCCCTACGTTGCCGGTGATCAGCGGGACGATTGTGAATTTGCCGCCGCCTAATATCACTTGCAGGAACGGCAGCTGTACCTCCAAGCAGTGCTCGCTCTCCTCCGCCCCCGACGCGCGCAGACATAGCGGATTCTTGCTCAACTTTTCGTTGATCTCCCGATTGACCTCGACCTTGCCCAGCGGCGTCTCGTAGTATCGGGCGTCGGTAACGTGCACGCCGTCGAAGCGCTTGTGGTGGGAGGGGCCTATGAGGATCACCGTCCGGGCGGAGCGGGAGGCGCGGGAGTAGACGCCGGCGGCCACCGGGGCGGAGAAGACGTAACCGGCGTGGGGGGCTACCATTATATTTACGGCTGTTGACGCAGAGGCGTCCGAAGGCGCGGCGGCGGCGAGGTACCTCTCGACGTCGTCCCGAAGTTCCTTGGGCGAAGAGGGGTAAAACCGCCCCGCCACAGCGGCTTTTCTGATCTTTTCGTCAACGGCCATTTTTTTATATCCTCCCGCTATTTTTACGAAGCCTCGAAAAACCGATTGCTCGTCCCCCCCGAGCCTATAGGCAGCCTGACCCGCTTCCTGCACTTCGGGCACGCGCCCTCGTAGGCGTCTTCCGCCTTGTTTCTGTATATGCGGCAATAGATGCCGCAGCACTTGAAGTGAATGCCGATGAACGGTCTCGGGCCGCCGGCACCCTGCCCGTTATTGCCCTTGCGAGTATCCATACAGCCCCTTCTCCTTTATATACTCAAGGACGGCGTCCGGTATCATGAATTTGCACGAGCGCCCCTTGCCCAAATAATCGCGCATCATAGTGGAGCTTGCCCCCCACATAGGCCCCGGAAAGGCCTGTATATCCGCCGCCGCGAGCGCCTCCGGGCGGCCGGCCTCATAACCTGGGCGGAACGCCGCGCAGAGCGTAACCCGCGACAAAATTTCCTCGTACGAGCGCCATTTGGCGATCTCCGGCAGGTTGTCCGTGCCTATGATAAAATAAAACTTCGCGCCGGCGTACTGCCCGCCAAGTTCGTTCAGCGTATCAATGGTATAGGAGTAGCCGCCGCGGCGCAACTCCCCGTCCCAAACGCCGCACCCATCCAACCCGGCAAGCGCCAGTTTGAGCATATTCAGGCGGTCGTCGGGGGAGACGGCCACGGCCGGTTTGTGCGGCGGCGCGCCGCTGGGCACAAACAGCACCTCGTTTAACCCGAAATGCTCCTTGGCCAAAAGCGCGACGGCAAGATGCCCGCAGTGCACCGGGTCAAAGACTCCGCCGAGTATGCCGATACGAAGCATATAAATAGTCAATCCTTAAAAAAGTCGACAGTAAACTAACCGTTGCCCTTTTCAACCGCAGGCGCCCCGATTTTCTGCCTGACGGCCTCAATCCGCGCCCTGAGCTTATCGTCAAGCGCCGTGGTAGAATCAAGCCCTCCAACCGCCTCAGCCGCCTCCCGCGTGCGTTGCAGAGTTACAAGCATCTCCGCCATACCCACCGTGGCTTCCGGCGCGAACTTGGACTCCGGGTACTCGGAGACCACAGCCCTATAGTATACGAGCGCGGCGTTGTGCTGCCTCTGCTTGCGGTAGAAGAGGGCGTTGTTGAACTCTTTCTCCGCCAATTTGTTGAGAGCCGACGAGTTGAGGATCTTGGCGCTGTCCGCGTATACCCCGCCCGGGTAGAGATCCAAGTAGTCGTTGAAGAGGCGTATCGCGTCCTTGGTCTCCGTCTGGTCGCGGAAAAAGGGGCGCGACCGCATGTAGCATATATGGGCTACTCTGAAGTGCGCCTCCTCCACAAAGTGGGAGCGCGGGAACTCGGCGTAGAGCGCCTCAAACTCCGCGCGCGCGTCGTCGTACTGCTTATCGCGGAAGTACGATATAGCCGTATAGTAGTAGACGCTGTCCATGACCGGGGAGCCGCCGCACTGGAACTTTATCTCATCAAGTATGCGGATGGCGTTGGTATAGTTCCCCTTATCCATCCGCTTGCCGGCGGTCTGCAGGCGCTCGGAACAGTTGTACAACCCCTTCTTTATGAGCTTTTTGGAGGAGCTGCCGGAGCATGAAACCGATACGGAGAGCGCCGTGACGGCGATGGCGACGGCGGCGATGGCCGTTTTGACGTTTGTCTTAGTCTTCATAATGTACGTGGCAAGACCTTTCTTTATAGAACTATGGACGACCGGCGCCCTCCGCCCGGCGTTGTTTATACCGGGGCGGGGCGCTGTGGATACATGTATAATATATATAATGGGACGAGGCGGGGGCGGTATAAATTTCATTCCCGGCCCTAACCCGCCCATTTGCGGAAGCGGACGGCGCGCTCGTTGTTCACCTTGAAACCCACGGCGATGATCATTTGCAGGCTGTAGTGGTCTATTTCACGTTCGACCTGCCGTTCGCCCTCATTTTGAACTATAAAGTATTTCTTTATAGTTGCCTCTATAGACAGCTCACCGTCGTCGGGCGGGGGGCATTAGGGGGGAATACGGCTCGAATTAGCTGAAAAACGCGTTTGGAGGCTGTTTGGAGGGGGGTGGAAAAAAATTTTTATACTATTTGACTTCCGGAAATACCATGAATTATATTAAAATTGTAACAATTATAGGTACGTTTAATTGTTACACTTAAAATTCCAGCCAAACCCCGTTTTTACCACAAATTTCCGCGTTTTGCTTCATAAAAAAATGTCTAATTTATACGTAGGTTTTTTTGTTACACTCGTATAAATAGGGGGACATTATATGTTTGTAGCGAGTTTGACCTATCACTGCCTGAATCAATGGCTTACGGTGGGCGATTTTGCGGCGGCGTTGACCGACAATACTACCTGCGTGATCGATTTTAAGGCGTTTTTTTGCGATTTTACCGCCGCCGCGCCCGATTTCAAGGCGATTTTGACTGTTTCTACCATGATTCCGCACGATTTTATGGCGGCGACGACCGATGCCGCGCTCCACGTAAGGCGCTTAACAACCGCTACGCGTCGCCCAACTCAACACGCAATGAAACAGCATCAGAGCGGCAATCACCATCACGGCGGGAACGGGAGACACGCGAATACCGCTCAGTGATCGGGGGCGGGGAATAGGGGCGGCATTGTAAGGTCGCCCCAAAATTAATGAAAATTTATGGAAACAAACAGTAATATAACCAAATAACAAAAAAGGAGGGTGGTATGTTGAATTTTATTAAGAGTGTGTATCGTGTTCTTGTGGAGATTGTGCTTTGGATTATTCCATTTGCGTGCGCTTATGCCGGTGGTGATCTGGGGGCAGCCGTTAAGGAGAGTGGTGGTGGCGACCATAGATTTTTAGGTGTGTTTATCGGGTTAGTTGTCGGTATTTTGATTGATGTTCTTGTCGGAGGCTTAATTGCAACTTTTTTGAGCATGGATGAAAAACTTCAAAACATGGATAAAAGCCTTCAACGTTTAACAGCTTCCACAAACAATAATCCTGCCAACAGCAATAGTAGCGCGAAAGCGGTAACCACAAAAGTACAGAAAAAAGCGGAAGACAAACACTGCCGAGAAGAAGAGCAGCGGATTGAAAAATTATTCGATTATTTTACCGATCCTAGAGATGGTCAAAAGTATCGTACCGTAAAAATAGGCGGTAAGACGTGGATGGCGCAGAACCTGAATTACCAGCCGCAAACCGGTAACTCATGGTGTTACGACGACAATAATTCCAATAGCGATACATACGGAAGACTGTACGACTGGAATACGGCAAAATCGATCAGCCCGGCAGGGTGGCATTTGCCAACCCGTCAAGAGTGGAATGATTTGGCAAAAGCGGCAGGCGGAGATGTGGCTGGTGCAACGCTTAAATCAGGAATATATTGGAACGGTACAAATGATTACGGTTTTTCGGCTTTGCCGGGCGGCTATCTCTGCACTGACGGGTGTTTCAAAAGCATCGGTATTATCGGTAGTTGGTGGACAGCTACAGAACACGGCGATAACGCCTACTATCGAGACATGGGCAACAACGACAAAGTGAACGAACTTGACGACAGCAAAGAACTCGGACTTTCGGTGCGTTGCGTTAAAAACGATTGATTCCCCCGCCCCACCCGCCCCGCCGACCCATTATTATGTGTCCGGTCGGGGCGGGTCGTCGGCGTGTAGTCTGGTTCGGGTCGGGAAGGTTCGTCAATCCTCCCCCGCCCGACATTTTTTTTGCAATCCCGCCGCCGTCCCCCCGACATTAATTTGACTTTGCCCGTCGCCGAATATTATCTTTATCATTGGCGTAAAAAAGCATCAATAATCCCGCAAAGGAGGCTGTTATGTGCGACAAAGCCGTATTAAATCTGATTACTGATAAGGTCTGCGCCGCAGCCATTGAGGTCTTGGGCGACAAGTTGGAGAAGGTAATCCTCTTCGGCTCATACGCTCGCGGAGACTACGACGAAGAATCGGACATAGACATCATGGTGATAGCCGATATTGCGGTGGAAGAGGCTCACGAGGTACGCAAGAAAATACATGCCTCTATGGGGCGCATTGGCTTAGAACATGATGTTCTTGTTTGTTTGATTATGGCATGTAGCGACATATTCCACAAAAGTAAGGATGTCGCCGGTTTTTATATAAATGTACAGAAAGACGGGGTGCTGTTGTATGCCGCCTGATTCTAACCCTAACTATACTCCGGAAGATTATGCCCGCTATCGCATAGATAAGGCGAAACAGTGGTTGCAAGACGCCAAGACACCGGGGATTTCATTTGAAACCGCCGCGAACCGTTCTTACTACTGTATTTTCAGCGCCATGCGCGCGGTTTTGGCGCTTGACCGGTTTGACTCCAAAAAGCATTCCGGCATAATCGCCGCCTTTCGTAAGGACTACATAAGAACCGGGGTTTTCCCCGTAGATTTTTCAGATATGATTGAGAACGCCTTTGAAATCCGCCTTGAAAGCGATTACATGGATTTTTATCTTGTATCAAAATCCGATGTCGCCGCGCAGGTCGAAAACGCCGGAATATTTTTGGAGGCGGTGGAGAAGTATATCGGCGAGAGAATCCAGAATACATAACCCCCATTAACGGAAGGGTCGGGTCGAGTCGAGTCGGATCTTATCATCAATAAATTTGATTTTACACATCATTTACACTGTCCACCCCAGTTTTTCACAGATTTGTACTAATTTATATATATATACATGGCATAACTTATTTTTACTCTCCCGGCCCCACCGCGCCGGGGCGGTATTGATATGCCTACCGTTACGTTAACACATTAATTCATCGGCGCGTCGGCTTATCGGCTTTATCGGCGTGTTTAAACCATATACATGCGCATCGCATAGACAGGCGGGATTTATACTTATGGTAGCGATAATAGACATCGGTTCAAACACTATCCGGCTCTCGGTCTACGACATCAGTTCCGGCGGGGATATTCGGCAGACTTACAGGCAGAAGAGCGTCGCGGGGCTGGCGGGGCACGTGGACAAGCATAGTTTTTTGACGGACGAGGGGGTGCGGGTGGCTTGCGAGGCGCTCAACCGGTTCCGAGCGGCGGTTTCGGGGATGAACATCTCGGAGACGCACCTCTTCGCCACGGCGTCGCTGCGCAACGTGCTCAACGCCTCGCGGGTTATTGAGGACATAAAGCGCGAAACGGGGTACGACGTTATAATCATATCGGGCGAGGAGGAGGCCATCTGCGACTACATAGGGGTCGCCAACCGTATGTCGATAAGCGACGGGATCCTGACCGACATAGGCGGGGGCAGCACGGAGCTCGTTATATGCAAGGGCGGGCATATCGATAAGGCCGCGTCAATTCCCATAGGGGCGCTTAGCATGTACACAAAGTACGTAAGCGCCGTTATCCCCACCAAGGCGCAAAGCGAGAAGATCTCTTTAGAAACGCTCAAAAGGCTTGAGGTAATCAAAGGCAAGACGCTCCACACGATGTGCGGCGTGGGCGGGACTATGCGGGCGCTCTACAAGCTCAACAACATGATCTTCGGCGCGCCGCCGGACAACCGCGCCGTGCTCGTGAAGAACGCGAAGAAGATACTCAGCCTGATAACCACCGACACAAAGCTCATGGTCGGCAGGATACTGCAAATAGCCCCGGAACGCATCCACACTATAACGCCGGGGTTGATCATCCTAAACACCATCATAAAAAAGTATAATTGCAAAACCATAACAATCTGCGAATCCGGCGTGCGCGAGGGATATTTGATAAGGAACGTATTACACAGAGATATAGGAAAAACCGGAACTCCGGTCACGCTTAACGTTTCGGGATGCAAGGGATCATAATATTAGGTTGATAAATGTGATTTAATACGTACCAATAAATAATTATCAATAATAAATATCACATATACGTATCAATTGATTAACCAATAAGAATACGCGTCAATCCGTACATAAGGGATAAACCTGTTTATGAACTCAAACACCACCGCGCTCCTCCGTTACACGCAGAACCGCGAACTCTCGTGGCTCAAGTTCAACGAGCGCGTCCTTGAGGAGGCGCAGGACGCCAACGTCCCTATCCTCGAGCGATTGAAGTTCGTGTCCATATTCACGAACAACCTCGACGAGTTCTTCATGGTGCGCGTGGGCAGTTTGTGCGACCTCGCCATAGAGCACGGCGACGCCGTAGACAACAAGTCGGGGCTAACGCCAAGCGGCCAGCTTGACGCGGTCTACAACGCCGTGCGGCCGCTCTACGCCAAACGCGACGAGGTGTACTCCGAAATCAAGAGTCAGATACGGCAGTACGGCATCTGCTCCTTAGACATCGCCGACCTCACAACCGAGGAGAGGAAATTTGCGAAGAACTACTTCAAACTTGAGGTTCTTCCGGTCATGTCGCCGCAAATCGTGGGTTCGCACCACCCGTTTCCCCACCTGTCAAACAAGGCGATTCACGTCGCGGCCATGCTGCAACGCAAAAACAGCGCCATGGTCGGCATCGCGGCGCTGCCCGACACCGTGCCGGAGGTGCTCTTTCTCCCAGGCGACGATCTCAGATACATCACGCTTGACAAAATAGTGTTAGAAAATATAGACGCTCTCTTTGAGATGTACGAGATAGCCGAGAAGAACATCTTGTGCGTCACGCGAAACGCCGACATAGACTACGAGGAGGAGGGCGAGGAGATAGAGGGGGACTTCCGTTTTCTCATGAAGAAATTGCTGAAAAAACGCCGCCGCCTCTCCGTAGTAAGATTGGAAATGACCGCGCCCCCCGAAGAGAATTTCGAGAAGGTGTTCTGCGAGAGGCTGCAAATCGGCAAGCGCGAGATTTTCGCGACCAAGACGCCCATGAAATTCTCGCACCTCTCGCTCGTAACAAGCAAACTCAACCCGGACGTCAAACTCTCAATGTCATACAAGAGCTTCACACCGCAGATCACGTTGCAGGCTACGCGCGCCGAGAGCATAATGAAACAGATACGCAAGCAGGACGTGCTCCTGATGTACCCGTTTGAGAGCATGGATCCGTTTTTGCGCATGATAAGGGAGGCGGCCAACGATCCGACCGTCATCTCCATAAAGATAAGCATATACCGCGTGGCCCAGAAGGCGCGCCTCATAGAGTACCTCTGCGCCGCCGCCGAAAACGGCAAGGACGTCACCGTGCTTATAGAGCTGCGCGCGCGCTTCGACGAGCAGAATAATATAAACTGGTCGGAGAGACTCGAGGAGGCCGGCTGCCGGCTCATATTCGGGTTCGACGAGATCAAGGTGCACGCCAAACTGTGCCTCATCACCCGCAAAGAGCGCGGGGAGATACAATATATCACGCAGGTGGGAACCGGCAACTACAACGAGGTCACCGCCGAGTTCTACACCGACCTCACGCTGATCACCGCCGACCAAAAGATAGGCGCGGAGGCCAACCGCTTCTTCAGGAACATGGCCGTGGCGCACCTGAACGACAACTACGAGCACCTGTTGGTAGCGCCGGCCAACCTCAAAAGCGGCGTCTTGGCGCTGATAGACGAGCAAATAGCGCTCGGGGAAAAAGGGCGCGTACTCATGAAGCTCAATTCCATGACCGACATAGACGTGATCCAAAAGCTCTCGGAGGCCTCACGCGCCGGCGTGAAGATAGACCTCATCATACGCGGAATCTGCTGCCTGATACCAGAACTGCCCGGGGCTACCGATAATATATCAGTAATAAGCATAGTGGGCCGCTTCTTGGAGCACTCGCGGGTCTACAGCTTCGGCGTGGGCGCGGCGCAGAAGATGTACATCGCCTCCGCCGACATGATGACGCGGAACACTACGCGACGCGTGGAGGTGGCCGCCCCCATACTCGACGAGCGGATAAAGGCGCTCATCAACAAGATGATCGAGACGGAGCTATACGACAACGTGAAAGCGCGCCGCCTGCGCAGCGACGGCTACTACGAAAAGATACGCCGCGACGGAGAGCCGGTAGACAGCCAAGAATTGCTGATAAAAGAGGCCGCGCAACGTTTGGAACTCGCGCGGCGCCAGGAGACGTCCGCGACAGACAAGAGAAAAAGCGCGGTGCGCTCAAAACTCAAGGATTGGCTGGGGCGGTTGACGGATTGGATTTGAATTATCGCGTCAACCGCCTTTGCCTTTCCGTAGTTATCATAACCGCTCGACAACCGCTACTCTCTACCCATTAATCTCGCCAACGGGGATAAGGCGCGTTTGCCAGAGTAAGCGTCCCGTCTCGACTTCGCGGCGCCGTAACCCATACGGTCGTCGTAGCTCGCCGGCAACCACACATCCGCGCCGGAAAGCGTGAGGCGGGAAGGCGCGCCGGAGTTGGCCGTGACGCTATAGCTTAACTCAACCCTATTTAACACCGTAGCCTCGCAATCCTCCTCAGTAATTACCCCATCCTCTCTAACGCCGCAATCATACGCAACACTCAGCAATATGAGGTTTGAACCGCTTGTATACCACATCCCGTCGCGGATATCGCCCGAGTAGCGTTCGCCTTCTTTGTTGAAATAAATCGCGTCAAAGTCTATAACCTCGTCGGTTTTGCTCTGCATATACCACATTAAATCACGATGCGCCGTTGACATGTATAGGTTCCTATCGTTCGCGTAAACCCTGCCGAGAACGCTTCGGAGGTCTTTAAGGTCGACGCGTGTCAGTTCGCTCGCCTGACACCTGGGATTCCGGCTGCTATTGTCGTAACAAGCGGTCGTGGTAAAAACATCCCCGGAGACGCTGTACCCCATTGTATCCTTCCATACCGAGGAGGTGACATAGAATTTACCGCTCGCGCGCGACGCGCCCCAATTAGCGGTTCCCTCTTTTTGACCCTCTATCCAAATGTCTCCCGCCTTTCGGAACGCCCACTCCGACAGCTCGCCCGATGATTTTAGGGTTATATACCCCTTCTCATTGACGCCGTCATAGACTAACCAATCTCCCACAAGATCGCCGTCCCTCGCAGGAGTCGGCTTTTTCTCAAACTCCGCAGGGTTGTCGACATTGCCGCCGCACCCCAACGCCAACACGCACACCGCCAGCGCGAACGCCGCCGTCTTTGCAAACTTAAAAAAAACGTCTCTGATTAACATTTTACGCCCTTTCTTTTTTGTTATTCTTTAGTTATGCCGCCGATTCGACGGTTTAAACAACCTGCCGCCCTACTTGCTGACACCGATTACCGCCGAAACGCTCCTCTTCTTTCCGTCCTTAGCCGTGACAGAGCCCTTTACAAAATAACTCCCGTCGGCGACGGCGCGGCCCCTGCCATCGATCAAATCCCACTCCCCCACCTTGCGTTTGCCCGACACGCCGGCAGACTCGCCAACAACGCCAATCTTCTTAACCAAATTGCCGGAAATGTCGTAGACGTATAGCGTACCGCTCTTTATTCCAGCGCCGTCCCAAAAGAAACCGATTACGCCGGAAAGCCTCGTCGCCGGATTCGCCCCGGCCGTGAAATTGCCGGACGACGCGTCAATCGGCGCGTTGCCTATCACCTCCGCGCCAAAATTGTTACCGCCCTGTACAACGCCTATAGACTTCTCCGCGGTATAAGCTTTTTTACGTCCGCCGACAGTGACGTTGCACACCCCCTTGAAACGGTAGGTGCCGACGTCGACCAAACGGCCTTTCTTGTCGCGGCCGTCCCAACTCCAATTTATAACGTCATAGTCGTACATATTCGCGGCCAATACCGTGTTGCCGCGATTGTCGTAAACACGGATCGAGGCGTTTATTTCCAACCCGCCGGTGTTAAACGCCATAGCTATTTCGGTCCTATCGCCGCCGCCCCTGCGTAACGGGTTGTTACTCACGGTAACGTTAAACTGTATATCGTTTGGATTGTCGGGGACGTTGTAACGCATAACCGTCAGCGGCTGATACTTGTTTGCAAGATCCGTCTGCACGTTGGACGGATCTAGGACGTCGCCGATCCCCGCCGACAGGTCAGGATTTATGTGGACTGAGTCGCCGAGTTCTATACGTATCTCTTGATCCAGCAAGTACGCCGCCTTGTAATAACCGGCGCCGGTACCGTTAGTAACCGGAGTAATCGATCCTAACAACGTCAGGCTCGGTTCGTATAAAATACCGTCATTCTGTTTTATCGTCAACGGATTTTTCACACCTACGCTCTGCGACGCCGCGCTCAACTGCTCGCTGTAATACACTGTCAGCGTGTCTTGGTAGAAACTTTTTCCGTCGTTCTTGACCGCGCCGGGTTTCAGGACGGCGGTATTGGCCAGCACCGGCGCGGCCTTGTCCATAGCCCACACTTCCTGCGCCCTGTAATCCCACATGACCGAAGCCGAGTAGCCCAGCGTAAACCTCATTACACCGGCGGTCCTGACGGGGCCGGACGACGCGATCTTCGGCGCCGCCTTGCTAAGGTTTATCTTCAACTGCGTGCCGTCGCCGTCAATAACCTCAAATAACTCATCGACCGTCGCGGCGGACACCGATATGGTGTTGCCGTCGTCGTCGAATTTAACTCTGCCGCCCGTAAACCACTGGGTCAGGTCAATCTTCTTATCGAAAACCACGTAAGCGAAATTGGGTCTGCCAGTAGCATTGTCGCCGGTGTACCACGCGTTTAGGACTTCGGGATTCTTCTCCGAGAGTCTCAACTGCACCCAGCGGTTGTCGGGATGCGGCGGGTTGTTCCCCAAAACACCACCTGACTGCGTAGCCGCGATATCGGTAACAACGTTGTTACCGCTCGGGTCAAGCCGTATCCAATCGCCCGCCTTTAAGCCTGCGGCGTTACCCACAGTCAACGTGAAAGTGCGATTATCGGAGGTTTTGGCGCTGATCACCGCAACCGACGTCCCCGAAGCCATTGGGGGAGCAGTAATTCCAACGGTTCCCGCTACGTACAAAATCGTTTTCAGCTTGCTCACGTCGGCTATCTCCTCGGATATCGTAATCTCGAGAACATCGTTGGCGCCGGGATCCGTCCTCTCGTTTATAAACGGAGCGCGACCCGCGCCGTCGCCCGCGGCCCAGTTGCCCAACACCGGACCGACGCCGTCATACACGTCAAACGCCTTCTCCACCACGGTAGCCCCTCCGCCACCACCGTACACCGTCACAAGCCCCCGCCCGAAACCCCTAATGGACGTATAACCCGTAGGCCGATCCGGTAAACCCTTAAAGTCAACCCACAGCACATAGTCCCCGCGAGCCGCTAAACTCGTCCCGCTCGCGGACAAAACTGCGCCGCCCCAATTCAAATCCACCTTGCTCGGCATCGCCCCAGCGTCTCTAAGAGTAAGGCTGCCGGTCTTATAGAATATCCGCAAACTGTCCGGACGCCCCTGGCCGTCGCCGTACACAACCGCGTACACGATGGAAGCGGTCTTCATCCTAAAGTTGATACCCTCCCTGCCGCCCAACATGATTGACGCATCCCTATCGTTAGCGTCCCTGCTGTTCAACGCGGTAACGACTATGCCGGCATCTGTTATATCCGCCCTGGCATTGGGCGCGCCGACATAAAACTTCGCGACGCCGTTCGTAAGCGGAAATATCGTCTCAGCCGCTCCGCCCGGCGTGGCGCTGAAAATCAAATCCGGAACGTTGGGCGTGACCAACACATACTTGCCGGCGGTCCCGGTCGTTTTGACTGTGTCAAGGTTCACAACTCTCACCGTTATCATATCCCACTCGCCCACATCCCTATCGATTATCACGCTATAATCAACATCATAATAAATCTTTTTGCCATAGTACCCAGCAGTGAGGGCGCTGTCGCTGTAGAACACCTCCAAGCGGTCATTCTGTTTCCCCACACGCAAACGGCCTACGTTGTCCCTGTCGGTTTGCGTCACTCCGGCAATGGCGGCGGTCATGTCAAACGTCGCCCCCGTGAAAGCCCTGTCTCCCGCTTTCGCCGCGAAAGTAGCCACGCCCTTGTTATTGGTCGCCGCCGTCTTATTCGTGGCAATAGCTCCGGGAGCGCCCACGACACCGATCGTTTCGTCGCTTGAGCTTATATTTACCGTCACTGTCTCGTCTACGGCATTGTCGTATCTGTCCCGAACCTCAACGGTAACAGGCTGTTCAACGCCGCGGTAAATGGCCGGGGCTGTGGCGTTGCCCAATTGCTTCAAGGAGATCGGGTCTGTGAATACCGCCTTTTCCGCTTTGCCGGGCCTTACTGTTAAGTCGAGGATGCCGTTTATTGGTGCGCCGTTCATCTGCCCGGAGAGCGTGATCGCTCCGGCGGCAAAAATCGTTTCCGCGTTGGTAGCACGCGTGAAGTAAATCTCGTACGATTGCGGATACGACTTATTTTTATCAATGGTAAGCGCGTTGTCCCTATTGGCTCCCGACGCGTAATACATAAACGCCGTCGGATCGGACAGGAGGCTGTAAGTCACCTCAGGTATAACACCGGTATAGTTCCCGCTCTCGCCGACTTTCTTCGCGGTAACCGTGAGCTTATACGGTTCGCCGGCAACCAACGTTTTAAGGGCGGAGGTGCCGTTCGGCGCCGTCACCACTAATTCAAAGATGTAGTCTAAATTACGGTAAGGGAGAAAACCGACGTCCGAGGCGACGGTATTACCGCTTGCGTCTGTGCCCTCCGCTATTATCTCAAAGAACCCGTACCTGGGGACAGAGGTCTTTCCGGTTGTGAACGAGAACGAGTTATTGCCGACCATAAGCGCCGATGTGTTTGTGACGGGGGTGACGGCATCGCGCGCAACGGGTCTAATCCTGCTCGGCCAGTTCCCGCCGGTCGGATCCGTCGGGGAAGCCACGCCCGCATTCTCCAATGTGTTTGTAGGTATCGGGGCGATCCAGCGCAACGATTTGATTTTGGGACTAATTAGCGTCCCTCTGTTCTCATTGAGTCTGAAGTTGGCGGTGGCGTTGGCCCCGTTAGCGGACAAGAGAACCACCGAGTTAGGCAGAATACGGGCGACGGTGGTCTGGCGGACGCCCGTTGAGGGTATGGCGCCCAAGTCGGCGATACTGCCGTCGTTGTTGCGGATGCCGGCGGCCGGCCAGCCCTTGTTTTTTATAAAATCTTGGACGGCTTTCTTCTCCCAATCGGGAACGAGAAAATCAGGCGACGCCGGGGAAAGCGACTTGAAGAGCGAAGGCAGCAATTCGCTCCATGCGCCGCCAAGCCCTTCCGTTTGCAACCAGCGGATATTCGCGTCGGAGAAAAACGAATCGGCAGCGGTTACCATCTGTTCACCCAATCCGGGAATTTTCGCGCCCGGCAGCACCATTCTCTGCCCCTGCGTCTGACCCAACGGGGTATCTTCTGCCTTACAAGTAGCCACATTCACAGTCGTACTTGTCGGAGAGGCAAAACCGGTGCCCTGGAACCTAAGGTCGACAACAAAGCGCCCGCCGGGAGTTTCCGGATTACTGCTGCAATAGTTATTTTGCTGCCGTAATTGCAGATAAGACGAATCCGTGGAAAAAACGCAGTGATACATACGGAACGGGAACTTACCGTCCAATGACATGTGGTCGTAGCCCTTATTTTCGCTCGGCCTTGATTTGCTGAATATATTGTTGAATATCAGGTGCTGTCCGCCGGCCTGCCAATGGCCGCAGAAGTTTCCTGAATTATCGTACAACGTATTGTTGTAAATCGCGACCGGCGAGAGGTACATATCCTTAAACATGAACGCGCCGGCGTTCTGGTTATTCGGTTCCGGCAAACTTGCGATATTAGGCTGATTAGCAATCTTATTGCCGTAAATAAGGTTATAACGCACGGTAGACCCAAAATCCCACGCCGACTCAAAGAACACGCCGACCACGTTTGTGTTTATCTTGTTGTACTCAAAGAGATGCCCGCCCACCATACCGAAATTGGACAGCGGGATGGTAGAGTCTTGATCCGCTTTGTTCGGATTTCCAAAAACACCGCCCGTGTTTCTATCTTTTACGTTTATGCCGAAATAGGCGTTCTTGAGGTCGCAATCTCTGATTGTAACCTGCCCGGCCACGGCAAGCGTTATAGCGGCGTTCCCGTGAAACAGCGGACTGCAATCTCCTCCTTGAGCGTTGCACCAAGTACTATTTTGTCCGAAAGCAAACGGCCCTCCCCCGTCAACCGCAATACCTTCAATTGTGACGCCCTTGGCTCTCAAAACGCGCAACGCCCCGCAAGTCTCAAAATTTACGGCGCCGGTTACCTCGCTCAATTGTTTGGCTTCACTACTATTTTTCGGATGCGTGTTGGTTATATCCCTATACAAAATAGTAGGCCGAGCGTGGTTCCAAGCCGCCCCCGCCCCGCCCGCCGGCACATACCTCAGCGTAATACCGTCCTTCCCCCCGGTAACCCCGGTCCAAGGGCTCGTAGCCCGTCCGTCAATAGTCACCTGCTCACGATACGTGCTTTCGTCCAATATCTCAATAACTTGTCCTTTTTTAGCCGCGTTCACCGCCGCCTGCACGGTCGTATAACATGAGCCTTCGGCGTCGTCACTGTTTTTCGACACGCACAAGTTCGACCCCGGCGACATCTTCCTTTGCGCCCAAGACGCCCCCACCGCCCCCGCCAGCATCAACACCGCCGCCGCCGCGCATATCCGCTTAACCGACATCTTTGCAATCATAACCGCCCTCCGCTCTTGTTTGTTATTTATAATTAAAAAAAGTTATTCTTCGTTATCGAATTACCGTATCTTAATTCAAGTATAATTCCCATGATTTACGTCGGAAAATAGGTTGCGCAACTCCGTTGGCGCGCGTCGCGTCTTTATGCAAATATTCATGTGGGTAGTTAGATAAATACGCGTGATGGGGGG